>OGJX01001516.1_pt1 | contig 13322 bp, 9 predicted proteins | sample 1572381 | NCBI WGS metagenome assembly OGJX01 (sample SAMEA2582085, study PRJEB24529) | metagenome | biome: Human gut stool | place: China | collected 2011
GCCCTTGTGGAAGCCGCCGCACTGGCTGAGAGCTGGTCCAAGCACCCCATCTCCCTGAGCATCAAGAACGCTTACGGCAAGGACATTGACCCCAGCCGTGTGACCGATGTGCAGGAGCTGGGCGGCCACGGCGTGACCGCAAAGGTGGACGGCAAAACCGTCGCCGCCGGCAACGCCCGCCTGATGGCAAAGCTGGGCCTGACAGCTCCCGAGATCACCGAGCCGGGCACCATCGTCCATGTTGCCATGGAGGGCAGATACGCAGGCTATCTGCTCATCGCCGATGTGGTCAAACTCCACAGTGCCGCTGCCATCAGGGGCCTGAAACAGGCCGGTGTCCGCAAGACGGTCATGCTGACCGGCGACGCGGAGCCTGTGGCAAAGGCCGTTTCCGTCGAGCTGGGTCTGGATGAATACCATGCAGGACTGCTGCCCGGCGACAAGGTGGACCAGATCGAAACGCTCCTCGCCGCAAAGCAGCCCAAAGAAAACCTCGCTTTTGTGGGCGACGGCATCAACGATGCCCCGGTTTTGTCCCGTGCCGATGTGGGCATCGCCATGGGTGCTCTGGGCTCCGATGCTGCCATCGAGGCCGCTGACGTTGTCCTGATGGACGATGACCCGGCCAAGATCGCGCTGGCCATGCGCATTGCCCGCCGCACCCTGCGCATCGTGTATCAGAATATCGTGTTTGCTCTGGCAATCAAGTTCGCCTGCCTGGTGCTGGGTGCGCTGGGTCTGGCCAGCATGTGGACCGCCATCTTCGCCGATGTGGGTGTGATGGTGTTGGCTGTGCTGAACGCCACCCGTGCCCTGTACACCAAAGATCTTGCAAAAAAGAATGTGCAGTGACCGTGCTTTCTGCCCCCGCCTGAGTGCTGATGCCCCGGCGGGGGCTTTTCGCTGCCGGTGAATTGCATTCTGCCCGGAGTGATGGTACAATAAGACACAGTGACCCCGCCGCCGGACGTTTTTCCGGCAGATAGATGGAAGAAAGAAGGCTTTTTATTATGAGCATGAACACGGTTCCTGAGCGTCTGGCCGCCCTGCGGGCTGCCATGAAGGCCAACGGCGTGGACGTTTATCTGATTCCGGTGGGTGACCCGCATTCCAGCGAGTACCTGCCCGACCATTACACCTCCCTGACCTATTTCTCCGGCTTCCACGGCGAGAACTCCAACTTCGTCGTCACCCCTACCGAGAGCGCTGTCTGGGCAGACGGCCGCTACTTTGTGCAGGCCGAAAAGGAGATCGCCGGTACCGAGATCCAGCTGATGCGGATGGGTGAGCCGGGCGTGCCCACCGTGGAGGAATACTGCGGCAAGGTGCTGCCTGAGAACGGCGTGCTGGGTCTGTGCGGCCTGACCGCTTCCTGCGGGCTGGTGCGCGGCGTGCAGAAGGAGCTGGATGCCAAGAAGGGCACCATCAAGACCCTGAACCTTGAGGATGAGCTGTGGACCGAGGGCCGCCCCGCCCTGCCTGCCACCCCGGCATGGATCCTGCCCAAGGAGTATGCAGGCTTCTCCCCTGCCGAAAAGCTGGAGCGCCTGCGCGGCAAGCTCAAGGAGCTTGGCTGCACTGCACAGCTGGTGGGCAAGCTGGATAATCTGGCCTGGCTGCTGAACCTGCGCGCCATGGATATCCAGTGCACCCCCTATGCCATGTCCTACTGCTATGTGACCCCGGAGCGCGCGGTGCTCTTCATCAACACCGCGCGTCTGGGCGCGGAAGCTGCCGCAGAGCTCAAGGCCAACGGCGTGGAGATCCAGGAGTACGATGACGTGCTCAAGTTCCTGGCCGCTGAGACCGAGCCCCAGACCGTTCTGGCTGACCCTGCATCCGTGAACTTTGCCGTTTACGAGACCCTGCAGAACAATGCTGCCCTGACCGTGAAGGATGAGGCCGATCCCCTGCTGCCCATGAAGGGCGTGAAGAACGAGGTCGAGCTGGCTCACGACCGCGAAGCCCATCTGCGGGATGCGGTTGCCATGGTGCGGTTCCAGAAGGAGCTGGAAGAGCGTCTGGCTGCCGGGGAAGAGTTGACCGAGCTGACTGTGGACGAGATCCTCCACAAGTACCGCTCCGCACAGGACAAGTTCATCGTGGAGAGCTTTGGCACCATTGCCGCCTACGGTGGAAACGCTGCCATGATGCATTACCACGCCACCGAGGAGGACCATGCCCGGCTGGAGCGCAAGGGCTTCCTGCTGGTGGACAGCGGTGCCACCTATCTGGACGGCACCACCGATATCACCCGCACCTACCCGCTGGGTGAGCTGACCGAGGACGAAAAGCTGTTCTACACCTGGACCCTGCAGTGCCACATCGACATTGCAAAGGCTGTCTGGCTGAACTACTGCGACGGCCATATGCTGGATACCATCGCCCGTGAGCCGCTGTGGCAGCACCTCATCAACTACCGCTGCGGCACCGGCCACAGCGTCAGCTTTGTGGGCAACGTCCACGAAGGCCCCCACGCCCTGAACGGCCGCAACACCACCCTGATGCGCCCGGGTATGATCGTGACCGACGAGCCCGGCGTGTACGAGACCGATCTGGTGGGCATCCGCATCGAGAACGAGCTGGTGTGCGTGCACAAGGCCGACAACCAGTACGGCACCTTCCTGGGCTTTGAGCCGATCATGTTCGTGCCCATCGCCACTTCTCCCATCGTGCCCGGTGTGCTGACCAAGGACGAGCTGGACTGGCTGAACAACTACCACCGTCAGGTGTTCGAGAAGCTGGCACCCCGCCTGAACGACGAGGAGCGCGAGTGGCTGGCCAAGAAGTGCGCCGCCATTGGCTGCTGAGCACCCGGCCGCTGAACATCGCATAAAAAAGCGGGAAGCCGTGCCGGAGCGTGCAAGCTCCTGCGGCTTCCCGTTTGTTGCTTTTGCTTATTCTTTGGGGTCGCTGTCGTGCCGGGCCTTCCACTCGGCACTGCGTTCCTGCGCCGTTTCCCGCAGCTCCTCCCGCATGCCGTTCCAGCGCTCGCGCGCTTCGGCGGTGCGGGTCTGCACGTCCTCGCGGGCATCCTTCCAGTAGGCCTTGGCCTCGTCGATGACCTCCTTGAAGGGGCCGGAAGGGTAAGTGCTCTCCGCGATATCCACCAGGAATTTGTACAGCTGCGGGCGCACCTGCTCGTACATGCCCAGACGGGTGTACAGGTCCTTGTAATAGCGGAACACCTGGATCTTGTTCTGCACGAGGGTGGCGGGGTTGATCTGGGTGTGGCAGATGCTCTGGGGATTCTGCACATAGTAGTAGCCCGGCTGTGCAATGGAAGCAAACACCCCGGCGTACTGGATGTACTGCATGTTGAACACCAGATCTTCGGCCCAGCGCATCTCACTGGTGAACCGGATGTCGTGCGCAAGCAGCATCTCGCGGCGGTAGAGCTTGTTCCACAGCACGCTGTAGAAATAGGAGGCGGGCTTGTCCATCAGGCAGCGGGCAAAGGTGTCCTTGTCGTACACGCCCTCGGGCAGAAAACCGTACACCCGCACCTCCGGCGGGCGGGCAACGTGCATCACGCCAAGGTCGTCCTGCAGCTTTTCCAGCACCTGTTCGGGCTTGGTGGCCCCGGCGGGGATCACCATCTTGTAAGGTGCGATGACCAGGTCGGCGTTGTTCTGTTCGGCAGCGGTGACCAGATGCTCGGTGAAGTCCGGGTCAATGTAGTCGTCGCTGTCCACGAACTGCACATACTTGCCGCTGGCCAGCTTCAGGCCCAGGTTGCGGGTGTCGGACACGCCGGAGTTGGCCTTGTCCACCAGCACGATGCGCTCGTCCTTTGCGCGGAACGCTTCGCACACGGGCAGGCTCTGATCCTTGGAGCCATCGTTCAGCACGATGACCTCGATGTTCTGCCAGCTCTGGGCGCAGATGCTCTCCAGACAGCGGGCGATGTGGTTCTGGGCGTTGTACACGGGCAGAATGATGCTGACAAGGGGCTTTGACATGGCGGCGTCTCCTTTGTTGTTTTTTGATTACTATACCCCCGCACCGCGCAAAATGCAAGGGCGGGTTTGAAGAGGAGGGATCCTGTGATCTTTCACATTGCGGTGTGCAGCCCGGACGCGGGCCTGCGCAGCGGGCTGGAACGCCAGTGCATGGAATTTTTTGCCCGGCGAGCGGACGCCTGCATCGTGGAACACCTGCCGGACACCGACGCCCTGCTGCGGAAGGACGGGGAGGGCGTGCGGTACGACCTGTACCTGCTGGAGCTTTCCGGCTCGGCTACGCCGGTGGGGCTGGCGGCTGCCGGGGAGCTGCGCCGCCGGGGCCGCCGGGCCCCGCTGGCCTTTGTGGCCCGCACCACGGCCCACGCTTACAGCGCCTACAAGGTGGATGCGCTGCAATATTTGCTGCTGCCGGTGCGCCAGCGGGAGCTTTCGGCCCTGCTGGCCCGCGCCACCGAGCCGGAATACGGCCCGTCCGTCACGGTGAACACCGCCGAGGGCCTGCGGGCGCTGCCCTATGCGGGCATCGAATATCTGGAGTGCACCCACCACATCGTGCACTTCCACCTCACCAGCGGGGAGGACGTGCCCACCCTGTCGCTGCGGGTGCCGTTTTCTGCGGTGGCACAGCCTCTGCTGGCGGATGGGCGCTTTTTGCAGCCCCACCGCTCCTATGTGGTCAATCTGGCCGAGGCGGACCTGCTTTCTGCCGGGGAGCTGCGCATGCGCAGCGGGGCCCGCATCTCCATCCCCCGCGGGCGGGAGGGTGCCGTGCGGGACGCCTTCCAGCAATGGGTGCAGCAGCAGAAATACAGCCTGAAATAAAATAAAAGCATCTGCGGCATTTCGCTCCTGATTCTGAGAAATCGGCGAAAAATGCTGCGGATGCTTTTTGTTTTTAACGGCATCGCCCTCTCCGTCTGCTCCCTCTGGTCGCATCCACCTCTCCCAAAGGGAGAGGCAAGAGCCTGACCGTAACGTTCTTGGCTCCCCCTTTGGGGGAGCTGTCACCGAAGGTGACTGAGAGGGCGAGCCGGCGTGTTTTTGTGCATAAAAGCGGCTCAGATCTTTGTCCAGTCCAGTGCGGTCCAGTCCGGCAGGAACTGGTCGCACACCTGCGCCATAGCAGGGGCGTCGTCGGCACTGGCGGCGTCCTGCACGCCCAGCACGGTGAACCCGGCCTTGTGGGCAGTGGAAGCGGCGTAAATGGCGTCCTCGCACACGGCGCAGGCGGCGGGGTCGGCCCCGCCCAGCCGGTGCATGCACTCGAAGAACACCTCCGGGCGGCTCTTGTGCAGCACGCCCTGCGCCTCCACGATGAAGGAAAAATAGTCTGCGATGCCCAGCCGGGTGAGCACGGTGCGGCACTGGTCGGCCCAGGTGTTGGAGCACAGGCACAGCCGGGCCCCCTCGGCCTGCAGCTTTGCCAGCAGGGTGCGCACACCGGGCTTCAGGTCCACCGTTTCGTACAGCTGGGCGATCACGTCCTGCATCACGTCGTAATATTCCGCCTCGGTTAGGGGCAGGCCGTATTCTCGGATGAGGTAGCGGGCACCGTCGGCCATGCCCATGGTCAGCAGCACGTCGTTCAGGTCTGCTTTGGGCGTGCGGCCATAGCGCTGCAGCAGCGCCAGCGGGGCACCCCGCCACACCACGGTCATGCTGTCGGTGAGGGTGCCGTCCATATCAAAGATCCATTGCTTGCAGCGCATGGGGCAAAGTTCCTCCTTCAAGATGATTCCTGCCCAGTATACCACGGATCTTAGCCGTATAAAAGCCGTGAGGAACCAAAAAACGGGGAGAAATTTTCCGGAAAATATGGTATAATTTCAGCAAAGACAGACAGGGAGGCAGGCAGTATGGAAAACCAAACCATTCCGTGCAAAGCGCTGGTGCTGGCCGGCGGCGGAGCACGCGGCAGCTATCAGGTGGGCGTGTGGAAGGCTCTGATGGAGCTGGACTGGCACCCGCAGATCATCACCGGCACCAGTGTGGGCAGCCTGAACGGTGCCATGTTCGTGCTGGACCTGTACGAGGTGGCGCGGGATATGTGGCTGACCATCCGCAGCAAGGATGTGATGGAGCTGCCCGAAGAAAACGCCGACCTGTCGGCCCTGCACAGTTTTCTGCGCAGCGTGGTGAAGGCCGGCGGTATGGACGTCTCGCCGCTGGAAGAGATCGTGGAACGGGTGCTGGACGAGGACGCGCTGCGCCGCGCCAACATCCGCTTTGGCCTTGTCACGGTGGAGCAGCGGGGCCTGAAGCCCCGGGAGCTGACGCTGGACGAGATCCCGCAGGGCCGCGTGAAGGATTACCTCATGGCCTCGGCGGCCTGCTTCCCTGCCCTGCGGGCGCGGGATATCGACGGGGTCAAGTTCCTGGACGGCGGCTACAGCGACAACATGCCCACCGGCCTTGCCAAAAAGATGGGGGCTGACGAGCTGGTGTGCGTGGACCTGGAGGGGGTGGGCATCACCCGCCCCAATCTCACCGGTCTGCCCACCACCATGGTGCGCAGCTACTGGGAGCTGGGCGACATCCTGCACTTTGACCCCGATACCGCCCGCCGCAATGTGGAGCTGGGTTATTACGACACCCTGCGGGCCTTTGGCCGGGTGCGGGGCTGCGCCTATGCCGTGGACAACGGGCCGGACAGCAGCGCCGATGCTGCCGCGTTCCGGGCACGGTTCGACGCGGTGCAGAAGGCCGTGCGGGAGAAATACCCCGTGACCCTTACCGCAGACGCGGCCCTGCTGCTGGCCCGGATGAAGGACGCCGAGCTTGCCCCGCTGGAAGCCGTGGCCGAGGACGTGGGGGTAGACCCCACGGTGTACTACACCACCCGGACGCTGGGGCAGGCGTTTCTGGACAAATGCGACCGTGCGCGCATGGCCGGGTTCGCCCCGTTGTTTGCAGGCAGCGCGGACGCGGGCCGGGCGGCGCTGGCAGCCCTGCTGCCCAATACATTCTTGCAGGCGCTGGTCTGGCAGGCCCTGACCGCGCCGGAACTGCCGGAGGTGACCGAACATGAAGATCTGTAAAGGTGTTTCTGCGTCCCCGGGCCTTGTGCTGGGGCAGGTGAGCCGGTTGGAACGCCATGTGGAAACGTTCAGCACCGGGCCCTTTGACCCGGAACGGGAGCTGCGCCAGCTGGAAGATGCGGTGCGCACCGCCCAGAGCGAGCTGGACTCCATGGCAGAGCGGGCCGCTTCCACCGAGCAGGCCATCCTGCAGTTCCAGAGCATGATGCTGGACGACGAAGGCATGATGAACGAGGTGCGGTTCTGCATCAAGGCAGGCATCAGCGCCGCTGCCGCCATGGACAAGGTGGGCCAGCGTTACGCCGACCAGCTGGCCAACATGAAGGACAACCCCTACATGCAGCTGCGCAGCGTGGACATTCTGGACGCCACCAGCCGGGTGATCAACATTCTGGGCAACCGGCCCCGCATGTGGCTGGCACTGGACCACCCGGTGATCCTGGCCGCCGACCGCCTGATGCCCACCGACCTGTTCAGTGTGCCCTCCGGCATGATCCTGGGCGTCATCACCACCGAGGGCAGCGGCCAGAGCCATGCCGCCATCATTGCCCGGGCCATGAACATCCCCGGCATCGTGCAGGTGGGGCCGGAGTTCCTGGACGACTGCGACGGCCGCACGGTCATTCTGGACGCCACCAAGGGCGAGTGCATCCTGGACCCGGACGCGGTGGCCCGCCAGCAGGCAGAAGCCCGCATCTGCGAACTGCAGCGTGAAAACGAAGAAATGCGGGTGCTGGGCCGCCAGCCCGGCTACACCCGGGACGGCGCAGCCTTTGAGCTGCTGGCCAACTGCTTTGGCCCGGAGGACATCGACACCGCCATGCAGTCCGGTGCCCGGGGCGTGGGCCTGCTGCGCAGCAGCTACATGATGCTGCCCGGCCGCATTCTGGACGAGCAGGAGCAGTTCTATTTCTATTCTTCCTGCCTTGCAGCGGCACAGGGCTGCCCTGTGACCGTGCGCACCTTCGATTTTGGCGCCGACCGCACCATGGCGGACGCCTATCAGGGCGTGCAGTCCTCCAAGCTGGGGCTGCGGGGCATCCGCAACAGCCTGCGCCAGCCCCGGCAGTTCGAGACCCAGATCTGTGCCCTGCTGCGGGCCGCCCACCGGGGCCCCCTGCGGGTGATGTTCCCCATGGTGACCGACGTGGAGGACTGGGACGCCGCCATGCACATCGTGGAGCACTGCCGCCAGAGCCTGCGGGAGCGGGGCGTGCCCTTCAACGAAAAGACCCCCTTCGGCGTCATGCTCAGCGTGCCGTCGGCCTGCCTGACCGCGGAGGAATTCGTGGCCCACGGGTGCGATTTTCTGGTCATCGGCACCAACGACCTGACCCAGTACACCCACGCCGCCGACCGGGAGCTGGCCAGCGCGGAGCGGTATTACCGCCCCGCCAGCCCGGCCATGAAAAAGCTCATCGCCATGGTCATGGAGACGGCAAAGGCCGGCAGCGTGCCGGTGACCATCTGCGGCCTTGCCGTGGGCAATCCGGTGAACACGGTGCAGTACCTGCAGATGGGCCTGCGCAGCTTCTCGGTGAGCCCGCAGAACCTGCTGAGTACCAAAAAGGCTCTGCTGGAAGCCGACGCCCACCCGGACGACACCGAGCTGGAATAAAGCGATAAAAGAAAGGGGCTGCTGCACGCTGTGCAGCAGCCCCCTTTGTTTGGGGAACCTGCCGTGCAGCTTGCGGAACGCACAGCAGGGGGAGATGGCTTTTATAAAAATGGTTTCTCAGTTCATGCGGCGGCCTTTGCGGTCCAACACAAAGCCCGCTGCCAGCAGGAACAGGCCGCTGAGGGCACTGCCCACCACTGCCAGCCAGTTTGCACCGGTCTGGGGCAGGGCGGCAGCAGCAGCGGGAGCAGCGGCTTCCGGCTTTGCATTCTGCACCACGTTCTGTGCGGCTGCGGGGGTCGCAGCAGCGTCAGCGGTGGTGTCTGCGGCGGGCGTGTCAGCCGGTGCAGTGCCGTCCTGTGCAGGGGCATCCGGGGTCACAGGAGCCGGGGTGGTGCCGTCCGGCTGTTTGGGGGTGTCCGGCTTGTTGGGCGTGTCAGGCGTGTCCGGAGTTTCCGGGGTGCTGGGCGTGTCCGGCACGATCTTGGGCAGCACCACATGTTTGGTCTGGCCGCACTTGTCAATGCTGCAGATGTAGTCTGCATAGCCGTCCTTTTCCAGCGTAGGCTCCACGACCTTGCCCACCAGCTTCCAGTCGTGCAGGTCCTCGTCCTCCAGCTTGTTGATGTCAACAATTTCGGGGTGCTCTTCCATGTACTTGCGGTTGTGGACGACCTTGGTGAGGTCACCTTTGTTTTTGTCAGAGAGGGTGTGCTTCGCATTGTAGAGAGCGCCATAAGCTTCATAAGTGGCATGAAATGAATAATCATCAAGTGTTTTGGGCGCATTAAAAGTGGCAGTGCCCAAAGTAGTGTTGCGGTAGGAATTGATGATGGCGGCGTTGTCTTCGCCCAGATTGGAAGAGCCATCCTCGTTGTATTCTGCGCCCTCAGATGGGCTGATGCTATCATATTTATGTGTAGAAGAGTCGTAATGATCGGCGGTGCCAATTAAAGGTAGGGAGTCACTGCTGGTCGTGTAGGCATTTACGGTCGTTTTTCCGGTAGAGCTGTTGATCGTAAGGTCCAAATTGCCATAAACTGTGCCAATAGCGGGTCTGGATTCTTTGCCACAGGTGACGGCATTTACTGTTCCACCGGTAATATTGATCACAGTGGAGGTGCCTCCATTATACTCATGGCCATAACTGGTGCCGATGGCAACACTATGACTAACGGCAGTAACGTCAGCATGATCTTCGATGTTGACCGTAGCAGAAGACGTGTCACTGCCAATGGCTGCTGCATAGTCTTGGGCTTCGGCGTGTACCGATGCATGACCAGAAATTGTGATCGTGGCATTACCAGAAGCATTAAGACCGTCACCGATGCCACAGGCATCATCGCTAGCAGCCTCCACAGTGGCATGATCGGTGATGGTAATATCGCTGTTGCCATTCGATTGATAACCGGATCCAATGGCAGCACTACCGCTTCCAAAGGCGGCAACATGTGCATTGCCCTCAATGCGGATATTTGATGCATCTCCATAGCAACCAGCGCCGATACCAGCGCCGTAAACACCGCCGTTGGCAGTGATATCACCACCGGTGATGGTAATGTTGGAAGTATCGGCATAACTCTTTCCATCGTGATATCCGCCGCCGCCGATACCGGCACCATTATCGTAGCCGCCTGCCACCAGCTTGCCGGTAGTGTCCGCCTCGGTACCGGTCTTTGCAGTACCATCATCGTTCACATCGTCCTTGATGGTCAGGGTGCCGGTGCCGTTAACGTCTGCTTTTTCAATACCGGCGTGTTTTCCATTGCCGCTGAGAACGGTATTATTGCCGTTCAGCTCAAGCTTGGTATTGCCGTCGCCCTTGATCTCGATGGGTGCGGGGTCAGTATTCCCACTCCAATGGGAGTCTGGCTGCTCAATGTCCACATTCTCCAGGGTCACATTGGCGGTGTTGCCATCTTCGGCGGTAATGGTGACGGTGTTGGAAGTGGTCTCGGTCTTGTCGGTGGTCTCGTCCTTGGTGGTCAGGGTGATGTCTGTATCCTCACGGTTTCTGATTTCGCCCTTGTCGTCCGTCACATAGGTGCCCTTGGACTCATCCTCCCACTGGGTGATATACTGCTTGCCGCCCTCGGCAAGGATGTCCACACTGCCCTTGGTCAGATCGTAAGTGTCCGCAAAGGCTGCTGTGGCGATGGACGAGACCATGGCCACCAGAGCCGCTGTGGACAGCACCCGCAAGGCAAGCTGTTTTTTCACATTTTTCCGCATTGCAAAACCCTCCAAACAAAAAACTTACAGAGACGTGAACGTTACCGGGAACGATACCAAAAACCGGCAAAAACCGAATTTTGGGGCAGAAAATCACATAGCTGTGCATTTTCATGCCCGGCGTCTCTTTGTAGCGCAAGTATAGTACTGTGCCGTGGAGAATGTCAAGACAAAATGCTGGATTTTCGGGGGGGGGGGTAGGTAATTTTGTGGAACGAACACAAAAACAGCTGAGAATTTGCGACAGAATAACAGGGCAAACCTGCACAAAAATCCGGGAGATCTTTATACAGGGCAAAAAATAAAAAATGGGCCCGGGAAAGCCCGCAGACTTTCCCGAACCCGTAGGTCGGAATTTTTCGTTTATGGAAGGTGCGCCGCCCGGAGCCCCGGTTATTCCAGATTGCCGGTCAGGGTCATCACGGCGGCAAGCACGGCCAGCGGGGCGGTCTCGCACCGCAGGATGCGGGGGCCAAGGCCAACCGTTTTGGCTCCGGCTTTGGCGGCCATTTCGGCCTCCTCGGCGGCAAAGCCGCCCTCGGCTCCGGTCACGATGGCGATCTTCCGTTTTTTGCCGTCGGCGGGTGCTGCCTCGGCCAGCAGCTGGCGCACCGGCGCGCCGCCGCACTCGTAGCAGAACAGCACCAGGTCGTACTGGTCAAAGGTGCGGCACACGGCCCCGAAGTTGGGCAGCGGCAGGGCCACGTCCGGCAGCACGCCCCGGCCGCACTGCTTGGCGGCTTCCAGCGCGATGCGGTTGTAGCGCTCATTCTTCTGCTCCTCTTTTTTGGGGGCGGCCACGCAGTACCGGCTGAAAAAGGGCACCACATGGGCGGCTCCCAGTTCCACGCCGTGCTGGATGATCTGCTCCAGCTTGTCCTGTTTGGGGTAACCGGCCAGCAGGGTGACCTCCACGCTGGGCTCGGCGGCACTGGGGCAGCCCGGCTCTACCGAGAATTCCACGCAGTCATCCCCGAAGCCGGTGATGGTGGCGGTGTATTCCACGGCGCTGCCGTCGCATAGAATGACAGTATCGCCCATGCGGGCACGCATCACGCGGGCCAGATGATGGGCATCGGTGCCGCGCAGCACAGCCGTGCCGTCGGCGATCTCAGTGGTAAAATAACGGTGCGGCATAGTTCCTCCTTATGCCTTCTTGCAGACGATGCACTCCCAGCCGCGCTTCTCCTTTACTTCCACAACGGCAAGGCCGGCCTGCTCCAGCCCGGCGATCACCTCGTCCTTGCGGGTGTCGATGATGCCGCTGGCAATGAAGGTGGCACCGTCGGCCATCAGGCCGGGCACGGCGGGGGCCAGGCTGAGGATGGCGTTGGCCACGATGTTGGCGGTGATGATGTTGTATTGGCCGCTGGCCTTGTCGGACAGGTCGCCCACCAGCACGGTCAGCTGATCCTGCACGCCGTTCAGGGCAGCGTTCTCCCCGGCGGTGCGCACGGCTACGGGGTCGATGTCCACGCCCTCGGCCACGGCGGCACCCAGCTTCAGGGCTGCAATGGCCAGGATGCCGCTGCCGGTGCCGATGTCCAGCACCCGTTCACCGCCCTGGACCCGCTCGTCCAGCGCTTCCATGCACAGGCTGGTGGTCTCGTGGCCGCCGGTGCCGAAGGCAAGGCCGGGGTCCAGCACCAGCTTGACGCGGTCGGTGTCGTACTCCTGCCAGGAGGGCACCACGGCCAGCCGCTTGCCGATCTCCAACGGGTGGTAATACTTGCGCCAGCCGTTCTGCCAGTCCTCCTGCTCCACACCCTCGGTCTCCACGGTGTAGGCGATGCCGGCAGCCTCCATGCGGGCAGAGATCAGGGCCAGGGTCTCCACGGGGGAAGCGCCCGGCTCCAGATACATGTGGATGATGACCCGGTCGCGGGGCTTGTCCAGCAGCTCCTGCTCGATCAGGTCCACATGGGCGATCTCGGCCACCTGCTGCTCGATGTCGCTGTAATCTTCGATATAGATGCCGCCCTCGGCGATCATGGTGGCAACGGCTTCGGCGTTGTCGGCGTCGGACTTGGCCACGGTCAGGCGGATGTCGGTCCATTCCATGGGGAAAACCTCCTTCAAAATTCTGTGTTTCCTTATACTAGTATAGTACCCGATTCCCGTCTGGGATGCAAGCCTTTGGGCAAAATGCCGGAGAAAAGAAAAGATTTTTCAACATAAAGCCGAGGGTTGTGCACGAAAACTAAAAAATGTTCACGCAAAAATACGCAAATAAGGACTTTTGACGCAATTTGATAGATTTATCGCGGAAAGGACTTTCCTTTTTTGCAAAAGTATGTTAATATTCTATTACGGAATTATGGACGGTCTGCAACCAGAGACTGTCTGTAAACACAAACATTTCTTAAGGAGGAATGTGCTTTATGATGAAGTATCTCCAGAAACTGGGCAAAGCACTGATGCTTCCCGTCGCTGTGCTGCCGATCTGCGGCATCCTGATGGGTCTTGGTT
>OGJX01001519.1_pt1 | contig 13302 bp, 9 predicted proteins | sample 1572381 | NCBI WGS metagenome assembly OGJX01 (sample SAMEA2582085, study PRJEB24529) | metagenome | biome: Human gut stool | place: China | collected 2011
CGATTACCGGTTTCTGCGCCTTCACACACTTAGAGATGATGCGGCGCTGGATGCCAGGAATTCTCTCGATTGGCACCTCGATACCCAAGTCACCACGAGCAACCATGATACCATATGAAGCTTCGATAATATCATCGATGTTATCTACACCCTCCTGGTTTTCTATCTTGGAAATAATCTTGATATCACTGTGATGTTCATCCAAGATATCCTGAACAGCCTTTACATCTGCTGCATTACGTACAAAAGAGTGAGCGATAAAATCAATATCCAATTCTATAGCAAGGAGGATATTCTTACGGTCCTTTTCTGTCAACGCAGGCAAATCAATATGTTCGCCAGGTACATTCACGCTCTTATGCGAACCTAAGAACCCCTCGTTCTGAACTTCAGCTACGAGCATCGGGCCCTGATTATCAATGACCTTCATATCAAGTTCACCATCATCGAAGAGCAAATCATCACCTACTTTCACATCAGCTGCGATATCAGGATAGCTCAGATTGACAATGTCATGAGAAGTTTCCATCTCAGGACGACCAAAAATCTTGACTACATCACCCACATTATAATGAATAGGCTCTGCTACACCTGTGGTACGCACCTCTGGTCCTTTGGTATCAATCATAATACCAATGTGAGGAGACACGGCTCTTACATTCTTGACAATTGTGCGAATACCTTCTTCTGTAGCATGTGCAGTATTCATACGAACGACGTTCATGCCTGCAAAAAACAATTTGCGGATGAAATCCTGATCACAACGACGATCACTGATTGAAGCGACGATTTTTGTTTGTTTCATATCCTTTATTACCTTATTCTTGTTCTCAAATTTTCCTCTAGAAAGACATGCTCTCTGCAATTTGACTGCAAAGATACTGCAAAAGCAAGACAATACAAAATTAAAAAGATTTTTTTTTGTTTTTTTATTGAGAAACTTCCAATATCATTCCAGAAGTATTGCTTTGAGCGGGTCTAAACAAAATTTTAACCTGATACTGATAACTGAAATTACGAATTGCAATTTATCTCGTTTTTAAATATCCAAGTCGGGAGCCTTTTCTGCACCAGCAGCAGCCTCAAACTTAGGCATAGTCTGAAAACCGAATAGATTTGCGATGATGGCAGTAGGCATCTTACGTACTTTCATATTATACTGTTGCACAGCATCATTATACTTGCGACGCGCCTCGCTGATTCGGTTTTCTGTACCTTCCTCCTGTATCTGAAGAGATCTAAAATTATCAACCGCCTTCAGATCCGGATACTTTTCCGCTACCACCATCAATTTGGAGAAAGCATTCGCCAATTCACCCTGAGCATCAGAATAAGCCTTCAACTTTTCAGGAGTCAGGTTGTTTGCATCAAGTTTCACCTGGCCAACTGCTGCACGTGCTTTGGTCACGGCTTCAAATGTTTCCTTCTCATGTTTAGCATAAGCCTTCACGATTTTAACCAACTGAGGCATCATGTCTGCACGGCGCTGATATTGAGTCTGCACATTAGCCAGTTCAGTAGTAGCCTGCTCCTGTACTCCAATGATGCCATTATAAGAACTTAAACCCCATAGTACCAGAAGTACTACGACACCCAAGATAATCCATCCTGTTTTTTTCATAACTTTCGAAATTTTATATTATAATTAATACTATATTTATTTCACGTGAAAATATTTTCTTTCCCTACAACCTTGATTTACCATCCACCGCCGGAGCCACCTCCGCCAAATGAACCGCCACCGAAAGAACCTCCAGAGAAGCCGCCACCAGAAGAACTGCCTCCCGAGAAGCCACCTCCGCCACCCAGAAAGAACGGAGGAAACCAATCATCATCATGTCTTTTATGCTGACGAGAGGATTTACCGGAAGATGGCTTTTTCTTGATAACGCCGCATTCCTCCAATATATACCTTATTAATAAATATAGGGGAATGCCGAAACAGATGATAAGAAAAAAGATAATAAATCCCCATTCATCCTCTCCTAAAGGACCATCATCCACATCCGGAATACCAGTTCTACCACTTTTCACCTTATTATATATAGAGCGGCTTACGGTAACAACTGCCATCCCCGGCTGATTCAGCCGCATATACTTCACGATACATGCTCTGGCAATATCATCACAATCCACATCAGTCAATTCTCCTTCCAGTCCCATACCGGGAGCAATAAAGTACTTATGATCCTCCACGGCAATCACCATGACAAGTCCCCTTCGAGTTTTCTTGTAACCAATACCATACTTTTCACCGATATCCTGTGACATACGGAATGCATCCTGATCCTTTACATGCCCTACAATGACCAAGACATTCTGAACGCCACATTCCAGATTTAATTTCTGAAGATAAAAATTAGCAGAATCCTTCTGTTCCTTAGACAGATAACCATCTGGATCAGAAACATATTGTGTAGAATCCTTGAGATATGAAATCGGCACATTCTCTGCACTCCACTCGCGATGAGCAAATGAAGAAGATACCACCGAAACAACAACCAAGAGCAATATAAAAAAACGCTTAAATCTCATTATTTTTCCAATTTTGGTACAAAAATACACAATAAAAACCTTATATGCAAATACTTAGGGCATTATTTTTGCAAAAATATCGCTAACTTTTTTGTTATGTCGCAAAAAACTTGTATCTTTGCACACCGATTTAGATTAATAAATAAATAATTATAGTAAGAATAACATGACTAAAGCAGATATCATCAACGAGGTGTCTATAGCAACAGGCGTACCAAAGAAAGATGTTGGCGTAGTAATAGAAGCTTTTATGGATCAGGTTAAGACCAGCCTTGTCGAGAGAAAAGAGAATGTTTACCTTCGCGGATTTGGAAGCTTTAATATCAAGCATAGAGCAGCAAAGACAGCACGTAACATTTCCAAGAACATCACTCTCACCATTCCTGCTCACGACTATCCAAATTTCAAGCCAGCAAAGAGTTTTGTAGATTTGATGCTGGGTCAAGCTGTAGAAAATGAGGATTAATTAAGTCTTTGGACATAACATTTATAAATAACAATATTTTAAAATTTTAAAATCATGCCAAACGGAAAGAAAAAGAAGGGCCACAAGATGGCTACTCACAAGCGTAAAAAGAGATTACGTAAGAACAGACATAAGAGCAAGTAAGCTTTTATAGCCTATTTTGCTCCCAGTCAGTTCGTGACTGAGGGGGTATGTCAGCTCTTAAGTGTTGACATGCCCCTTTTCTGTAAGTACTAATTTAAAAGATTTTTTGAAGAAAATGACAAGCGAAGTTGTAATTGACGTCCAACAGAAAGACATCTCCATCGCGCTCATGGAGGATAAACAATTAGTAGAATATCAAAATGAGCCACGCGAGGCTTCCTTTTCTGTGGGCAACATCTACATCGCCAAGGTTAAGAAACTCATGCCGGGACTTAATGCTTGTTTTGTGGATGTAGGTTATGAACGCGACGCCTTTCTTCATTATCTTGATCTAGGAAGTCAATTTAATTCCTACCAAAAGTATCTTAAACAAGTACAGAGCGACAGAAAGAAACTTTTCCCATTCTCTAAAGCCACCAAATTACCTGACCTCGAAAAGGAAGGTAGTATACAGAATGTCTTGAAGACTGGACAGGAAGTGTTGGTGCAAATCGTAAAAGAACCCATCTCAACCAAGGGACCTCGACTGACAGGTGAAATCTCATTTGCAGGTCGATACTTGGTGCTCATGCCATTTGGAGAAAAAGTTTCTGTTTCGTCGAAAATCAAAAGCGGTGAAGAACGTTCACGACTCAAACAACTCATCCACAGTATCAAACCAAAAAATTGTGGCGTAATCGTACGTACTGTAGCTGAGGGAAAACGTGTCGCAGAACTCGATGCTGAGCTTAAAGTCCTGGTGAAGCGATGGGAGGATGCTATCGCCAAGGTACAGAAAACACAACAACGCCCGCAACTGGCATTCGAGGAAACCGGAAGAGCCGTCGCTCTCCTGCGTGACTTGTTTAACCCATCTTACGAGAACATCTACGTTAACAACGAAGATGTGATGAACGAGGTGAAAAACTATGTTTCTCTAATAGCCCCTGAAAAGGCGGGCATAGTTAAACTCTATACTGGTAAGGTGCCTATCTTTGACAATTTCAGCATTACCAAACAGATTAAGGCTGGATTTGGACGAGTTGTCAACTACAAACATGGTGCTTATCTCATCATTGAGCACACAGAAGCTCTGCATGTAGTTGATGTAAACAGTGGCAACCGCACTCGTGAGAAAGGTCAGGAAGCAAATGCTCTCGATGTGAACCTGGGTGCTGCCGATGAGTTGGCACGACAGTTGAGACTCCGCGATATGGGAGGTATCATCGTTGTCGATTTCATTGATATGCATCTGGCAGAAGACCGACAATTGCTTTATGAACGCATGTGCAAGAACATGCAGAAGGACCGTGCAAAGCACAATATCCTTCCATTAAGCAAATTCGGACTGATGCAGATTACCCGTCAGCGTGTACGCCCAGCTATGGACGTAAACGTAGAGGAAACTTGCCCTACCTGTTTTGGATCGGGCAAAATCAAGTCCAGCATCCTCTTCACCGACCAATTGGAAAGAAAGATTGACCGCTTAGTAAACAAGATTGGCGTCAAGAAATTTACTTTGTATGTGAATCCTTATGTAGCTGCCTTTATCAATAAGGGCTTCATTTCTTTGAAGCGCAAATGGCAGTTCAAGTATGGTTTCGGATTTAATGTGATTGCTTCACAGAAACTGGCATTCCTTCAGTATGAATTCTACGATAAGGACAACCAGTATCTGGATATGCAGGAAGAACAGGAAACAAAATAGTTACTGAAACCAAATGGGTTTTCTCATGCATAGAACAATAAATAAAAGCTCCAATCGTATCATGATGACGAATGGAGCTTTTATTTATTTCTTAGGTAAAATGCGAGTGATAAAGCGCTCTATCGCTCTGGCACTCTTTTCATCCATTAACTTTTGAATATTTCGCAGTTCTGTACAAGCTTTATTCCTTTGCGCTATATTAGCTACCCGCTCAAAGCTATTCAATTCTTTGATAACAGCCATGCGCTCTGCATCAGAAGGAAGAGATTTCAGTTTCTGAAGTATTGACAGGATTTCTCCGATACGATTTACCTGCTTTTCATTGATAATCCAACGAAGCGTCATACTCTCACGTAATGCGAGCGCTTGTGAATAACCATTCTTCTCTAAGTCCTTCAAATCTGCAATTCGCTGGTCAAAATGCATATCCAACATTTTACACATATTAAACTCGTTCTGATAGGTAGAAATAATCTTTCCCTCTACCCTATCCTTTCCCAACAGTTTTTCAAAATGAGCACGGTTGGCAAGGAGTTTGCGAAAAACAGGAGAATCAGGAGAATTGATTTCAGATGAAAACATATTCCATGTGTCATCCTTACACAATTCCTCTATGCTTAGCGAACTAAGGTATTGATTGAGTACGGTATCTGCCTTTTGGAAATCACTTACCTTCAGCAAGTCAACTAATTTGCGTACCAATACTGTATTCTTTTCACCGGAGTTATATTTCTTTTCCAGTTCATTAATCTCTGTGGCACGCTGAATCGCATTTTCTATTTTTTCTACGAAAGTAATATTGGAGTTGAGTCTTACCGCCCCCATCTCCTTGCAGAACAGAGTTCCATCTGGATTAATGATGAGGAAAGTAGGATAAATACCCACCTTATATTTCTTGCCCAATTCTGGTCCTTCACCAACATCCATATCCCTTGTCAGAGAAACGAATTTAGGATTGAAATAATCACCACACTCCTGCAAAGGAAAGATATTCTTCATCATATACTTGCAAGGACCACATGTTTGAGTATAGCAATCGATAAAAACTTTCTTTCCTTCAGCCTTCGCCTTTGCCAAAGCTTCCTTAAAAGAAATATCTTCAAAAAGAATTCCTCTATTACTGATTGAATCCTGAGCCATTATAGGCAACAGGATATTAAATAAAGAGAATATCAGAAATATAATTTTCTTCTTCATACAATTACGATTAAAGATCATTTTCAAAAGTAGAACAAATACCACGCAACAGTATTTGTATCTGTTGCATGATATTTGTATGTTACTTTTCATTATTTTTCAGTTGTTGTACCTGATCCCTTGGCAATACCAGGGAGATCGATACCATATTTATCTTTCATGTATCTGACAACAAGCTCATATTTTTCACTAATGAGCGGATACTTCTCCTTCGGATATTTTTCATAGAACTCTTCTGGAGAGAATCGCATAGCTGCTCTGATATAGAGTGAGAAGAAATCTCTGTACATACCACTTGAATTATAATTTGGCAGCTTATAATAGGTAGTAGCAATACTCCATAGAGATTCCTCTTCTACGCCATTATCATCTACCCATCTGATAAGACCACGATTAAACACATAGTTTTTGTGGTTAGGATTGCTTCTATCCAGCCTTGATACAAAATCCATTCCATCTCTCAATCCTTCAGGCTCTGGCAAGGTATTGTCCATTCGCTGAGATGTAAGGAACTGATTGATAAAACTGAATCGCTTTACAGCCAGTGCTTCATTAGCTTTCGCTAATTCCGCCTTTTCTACATCAGTCTTATTCTCTTTATCCTTAAGTTCTGCGCGTTTCTGCAACCAATATAATTCCGTATTGGAGAAACTAATTGCCCAATAGTCAAAGCCATCAAATTTAGTTGGGGTAAAGCCAGCTACATCAGGGATATAAATTTCTGTACTACCTGTATCTGTACCGGTACCTGTGCCTGTTCCCGTACCGGTGCCTGTGCCTGTTCCCGTACCAGTGCCTGTGCCTGTTCCCGTACCAGTGCCTGTACCTGTTCCCGTACCGGTGCCTGTGCCTGTTCCCGTACCAGTGCCTGTACCTGTGCCCGTACCAGTGCCTGTACCTGTGCCCGTGCCTGTTCCTGTACCAGTGCCAGTACCACCTGTACCTGTACCACCTGTGCCTGTACCACCTGTACCGCCTGTACCTGTACCGCCTGTACCTGTACCACCTGTACCTGTACCACCTGTACCGCCTGTACCTGTACCACCTGTACCGCCTGTGCCACCAGTACCAGAATCATCTCCTCCAAGATTAGGATCTACACCTCTAAAGTCTTTCTGCAAGTAAATCTTTACAGGAAAATTCTTCTGAATCATCTCGGTAGAAGCGTAAGGGAATACATTGTTCTTAAAGAAATCTACATAGTAAGGCACTTCTGTACCTGGCACATCATCTCCATAATAGAGTTTTCCCGTACCTATACCCGTCCATTTTCTGTTCAAGTCGGCAGGAGTAATATCCTTATACAGCAGATAAACACCATATTTATCATGTATTTCTTTAATATCTTCATCCCAAGAATTGTTACCTTGAGGAAATTCCATACGAAGAACGGAGTAGTTACCCGATGGAGTGATAGGATCTTCGGATGGAGTGCAAGCCGTCATTGTGATGAGGCTCGCAACTGTGATATATATAAATCTTTTCATTCTTCTGTGTTATTATCCGGGTTAGTATTATCAACTGTGAACTCAGAAGTCTCACCTATGCGCTTTGCACAAAGTGGATTCTGCTCCAGCTGATTGTTCAATTCTCGTGCTACATCAGGTATAGGAACTGTATAAAGTGGATCCTTTGCCTGAAGAGTATAGGTTGTCTTGGTAGTTGGTGTAGAATACCAAACGTGCTTGATTTCAGGCATACCCCAACGGCGCAAATCATACCAACGATGACTCTCGAAACAAAGTTCACGACGACGTTCCTGATGAATATACTCCACCAACTTATCAATATCTGCAACATCCTCTGCCTTTGGAGCATAGTTATCAGCAAATCTCTTACTACGTAATTCTACCAAAGCTTGAAGTGCTTCCTGACTTCCATTAGCATCCACTCCAATCTTGGCGAGCATTGCTTCTGCTTCCATATAATTGAGATATGCCTCAGAAAGACGAAGACTTCTACCAAATACACCTGTACCACCAGTAGGTCGATAACTATTATTGACCTTCAATTTACCGATAGCCAAAGGCAGCAGTTCACCAGAGAATTCTTTCCTTACGATATAACGCTGCTTACGAAGGTCACCATCCTCAAAACTGTTGAGCAGTTCATCAGAAGCACGGAAATAAGGTTTACGAGGCAAACCTGTTGTTGGGTCTTCCGTAGAATATTCTTCAACCCATCCTGCCCAATCCGATACTTTACCATAAGGGAAGATGACCTCAGAAGATTCATCATAAGAATGATAATTGGTATAGATACGTGCCACCTGACCATATTCATTCTTTTCCGTTTCTACTGTATTGAGATCAAGCAACTTGAACCGCGAATCGTTCATCACCAACTTCGCATACTTGGCAGCCTCTTTCCAGTTCTCCATATAAAGATAGGTACGAGAGAGCAGCAGTTGTACCATAGGCAGACTTGCACGATAATCCTTCTTCCATTGTCTTGCCTCAGAAACAAGTTTAAACTGACTTTCTGCTTCCAGCAGGTCTTTGACAATTTGGTCATAGACAGCCTTCACGGTACTGCGAGCCATCGGTTTTTCCTCTACACCACTTGTTAATTTCAGAGGAACACCTAAAGCATCAGGATTCTCATTGTATGGCTGACCAAATATATTCACTAAGTTCAGATAGTAAAAGCCACGGAGCGCATAAGCCTGTCCCAGGACATAATGGATATCTTCTTCTGAACCTGTCACAGTATCAATATAATCAATGACAGCATTCACACCCATCAGTTTACGATAATATGTATAATACATATCCGTAGAGGTTCTACCAGCCTCTTTCATCATATTAAACATATCCGGCTGCCATGTATAGGAAGCCAACAATATATCGTAATTGAAATTATCTTCAGGTAATTGATAGAGAGTTGCAGTTAAGTCGTCATCCATCAAGGTAAGAAAATAATTAAAGCCACCAATGTCGTTACGAGGATAAGCCTCGCCCAACAAGATTTCATTAAGTGAGCGCACATCCTTTGGGACAAACTCACTTGTGGATTTTGGCTCCAGGAAGTCACCGCAACTATTGAGCATCAGCATGCCTCCCAAGAGTACCATTGTATATAATTTAACTTTTTTCATGATTGTCATTTTTTAGAATGAAGCACTAAGTCCGAAAGAGAAAATGCGTGGCTGGATACTGTTACCCAACTCAGGATCAAAGCCATTCCATTTTTTGCTGGCAATGACGAAGAGGTTGTTTGTACTACCACTCAAAGAGATGCTTGTAGCATGAATCTTCTGACAGATTTTCTTAGGCAGATAATAAGACACGGACAACTGATTGCAGCGGAAGAAAGAACCGCTCACAAGACGTGCTGTTGAATTTGCCCACATTTCATAACGATTGGTAAAATAGCCATCTGGTGTATAGAGATTGAGAATATCCGCTACCGAAGTATAGAGACCAGGTATGTTGGTATGCAGCTCATCACCAGGCTGCTTCCATCGATTCAACAATTCCTTGCTGAGGTTGGACAGCGGACTTGGCATCTTGCCATAAGTAAAGGTAGAATATGGGTTAGGAAGGCGTTTCTTAGAACCCAAAATCAGGGCAAAGCTCGCACTTACCTGAAGATCCTTCCAGCGCACATGAGGATTGATACCTCCAGTAAAGAAAGGCTCTGATTCACCTGCATAAACCAAGAATGACAATGGATCTATTGTCTTATCCGGATTTTCAAACTCCTCTACCTGAGTACCTCTAAAGGTAGGAAGACCTGTCTCATGGTCAAGACCTGTAAAATCATAAGCCCAGAAAGAATAGAGAGAATAACCCTTACGCAAAGGGCGCTGACTGTTGCCGGCTACGAAATCACGATGGGTCAACTGGTCAACACGGGCTGTGCGATCATCCGTCTCAGTCTTGTTCCAGTTCTTGGAAGCATTAAATCCAACACTTACTACTAAGTCCTTGGTTTTGATAGGAGTGATATTCATTGTCCACTCGAGACCATGGTTGACGATGATACCACCATTGAGCTTCAATGTTCCCATACCATATTCCTCTGGTACATCTTGCTCGATAATCGCATTAGAACGTCTTCCGTAATACTCAAAACTCATCGTTACGGCTCTGAAAATTTGCATATCGAGACCGAGGTTCCAAGTCTTGGTACGTTCCCACTTCAGATAAGGGTTAGGAAGACTTGCGATGCTGGTATAGTATTCATTATAACCAGGAAGCAAACCACCATAAGAAGCTATCAATTCCGGACTGATGGAATTGACTACATTTCCCTGAATACCATATGTCGCACGGAGGTTAAGCTGGTCAAGCCACTTCACGTTGTCTTTGATAAACTTCTCTTCTGCTATCTTCCAAGAGAAACCGAACGAATAAGTAGGATCAAACTGCTTACGCTTATCCTGTCCGAAACGGTTGGAAGCATCTGAACGGATATTCATATTCATAACATAACGATTCTTCAGAGAGTAAGCAGCTGTACCAAAGAAGGATACGTAATTGGAAGTATTGTTGATACTACTCCATCCACCCTCAAAGAGACCTCTAAGAGCACCCCAACCTATAGACTGTGTACCTCCGATAGGCACAATATCCTCTGGAAGCGAAGGAGAGATCAAACTCTCACCACGCTCTGGCACATAACCCCAGACATTCGTACCCTTACCATATGTTTTGGAAGAACGCATCTCAAAACCAAACATACCATTGACACGATGAATCTCATTGAAAGTCTTGCTTGCTACCAGCTTATGCTGCATGTCAAGCGAAGTCATATTGGAATTATTATTGGTCAACTGACCGCCAAATGGCAACAGGGCTGCTTTATACAAAGCAGAACCAGGTTCAGCCTCACCTACTTCATAACCACGATAGTTGGTTTCAATGTAGGAAGTCCTTTCACCCTTATAACTTTCAGAATCGTTGGAACTATGAGCCATAGAACCCACCAACTGATAATTAAGCCAAGGAAGAAGCTGGAAATCAATATTTGCAGACACATTGAAGGTATTACCGCGGTTCTTACTATAACTGTTATCCATCTCATTGAGGACATTGTAGCCATAAGTATTGTTGGAACCAAGGGACTTGTTCAACTGATAAGTATAATATTGTTTATAGAAAGCTCGTTCACCATTTTCCTCGAAAGCAGGTACGGCACGGCTGGTATTAAGAGCATACGACTGAGGACTTACACCGCTATAGCCGTAAGAATTTCGTGAACTACCGCTAATATTAAAGGAAGCACGGATTCGCTTACTGAATTGCACACCTACATTCAGACGAGTAGTAAATTGATTTTGACTATTACCAATTTCTGTACCTTCAGAATTAGAGTAGCCAAAAGAAGCATTATAAGTTACTCTCTGAGTACCACCAGATACGCTGAGATTATGACTATGACTAAAAGAATTACGGGTCAAGAGATCAAGCCAGTCAGTATTCACAGTTTCCAATCTTTCCATCTGCTTCATAAAGTCGGCCTCGGAAATCATGTGCTTGTTAAACATAGCCATCAATCCCTCATAAGTATAAATCTGAGGAAGCGGATCACCCTGATAGCGCACACCCGCATCATACGCCTCCTTACTGAACTGAATACGCTCTTGCGAATTCATAAAATCAAATAAGTCGTAGTTAGGACGTTGACGGACAGAGAAGTTTGCTGAATAGCGGATACTGGTACGTTCTGCAGAACCCTTCTTGGTCGTGATGACAATCACACCATTAGAAGCCTTAGAACCATAGATGGCAGTAGCCGAAGCATCCTTCAACACAGTAATATTTTCTATATCCTGAGGGTTGAGCCAGGACACCTGATTACCTATCAATTCCTTCATATCAGTAGTCATCGCTGCTGTAGCATCGATAGAAATAGGGTCTTCCTGGATGACTCCATCAACAACCCAAAGAGGGTCGGTATTTCCAAGAATAGTTGCCTTACCACGAATGGTAAGCTTAGGAGCAGATCCCACACGGGAAGAAGAATTGACTACCATCAATCCTGCCACCTTACCCTGCAACATCTGGTCGATAGTCTGGTAGGCAGGCATCAGCACATCTTCACCTTTCAAAGTGGTGAAGGCACCAACCATATCCTTACGAGGCAAGCGACCATAACCAGTCTCCACAACTTCAACTTCCTTCAATTGACTTGTGGCAGCAGGAATCATACTCACATTGATGGAATTGCTATTGTGGTAACGTACCACCTTCTTTTCCATTCCAAGGTAAGTGAACTCCAGGTAATATGCCTTTCCTGGCTCCATTTCAGGCATGGTAAGACTGAATTTACCATTGATGTCAGTAACGGTTGCCAATTTGGTACCTCTCACTCTTACACTTACACCAGGCAGGGGATCCTGGCTGTCATCGGTGACGACGCCTTTGGCAATAACTGCAGTACGGCGAGCTTGAACAGCTCCCTTTTGGCTTGTGTTTACATTGTTTTGAGCAAAGACTGCTTGTCCAGAGGCAAGAGCAAAGCACAAAAGAGATGTATTCAAGACCATGGTGTAGTTTTTTCTCTTAGAATTCATAGTCCCTTTTGTTTTAAATTAATAATTGGCACAAAGATAGCAAATAAAGTTAAACGAGCAAAACATTTTATTACTATTTTTTGTATTTTGCACGTATTTTGTCAGTTTTTCCTGTATTTTTATACACAAATAGAAATTTCATTGAATTACATTTAGATTTCTATGGTCTTTTTAAAATATTTAATGATATTAATAAAAAAGTTAATTTAAAATTCCATGTAACCTTTTCTATTACTTCATCGTCTAAGTTATAAGATAACATGAGTAATAACATAAAAAGAAAGGAAAAAATTATGATTTTGAGCACAACTCCAACCATAGAAGGTCACCCTATCCGTGAATATCGTGGCATTGTGACAGGCGAAACCATCATTGGTACCAACTTTGTGAAAGATTTCTTTGCCAGTATTCGTGATGTGATTGGCGGAAGAAGCGGTTCTTACGAAAGTACCCTCCGCGAAGCTAAAGATACTGCACTCAGGGAGATGAGCCAGCGTGCTGCATCCTTAGGCTGCAACGCCATCGTGGGCATCGACCTGGATTACGAAACCGTTGGTAACAGCGGCTCCATGCTGATGGTAACTTGCAGCGGAACGGCAGTGATTATCTAAGTTCTGCATCTGAAAAAAGAACAAAACATGTCTGAACAGGGGCGGTAACCGCCTAAAAAATCGAGTTACCGCCCCTGTTCAGACATATTTTACAAGATTATAATATAGTATTAACAGGTATAAAGTAATTAAATAAATATGA
>OGJX01001523.1_pt1 | contig 13218 bp, 10 predicted proteins | sample 1572381 | NCBI WGS metagenome assembly OGJX01 (sample SAMEA2582085, study PRJEB24529) | metagenome | biome: Human gut stool | place: China | collected 2011
TTGAAAAATTATGATGGTAAGTATTTATATATTTATAAAAATGTCAATGGAGAAGCACTTGCTGAAAAGAGTATTGAAGAAAAAAGAAAAAAATATGACAATAATATATACATATTAGATACTGATGGTAATGTAAAAGATACTGTAACATTGAATGGAACAGATGATACAGCCGGTGGAAATATTCCAGGTGAATTTTATGGAGGAGATGACAGATGTCTTCTTATTGTATTTAGCACATATGGTATAAAAGGTCTGGAGTTATCTGAAGAAAAAACAGCTCTTAGAACAGAACTTATAGAAGAAGGTAGAAAAAATAAAAATGGAGGTCCTGTTATTAGTATTTCAGCTATTTTGGATAAATCTCAGATTGGCAGTGGTGCTATAACTTTGGAGCAGATTACACCTGAATAAGTTATGGGTGAGGTGAAGGCGTATGGAACTTGTAAGAATTGTAAGAAAAAGTCTACTTTGCATAGTGTGTCTGTTTATAGCAATGATATGTATAAGCCTTTATCAGATTAATTATAATCAGGATAGTAAAGTGTATAAGTATTACAAGGAGATTATCGCAGATTATAATAATATTAAAAATGATAACGTAGCATTTACAGCAGAAAAACTTACTAAAACGTATGAACAATATAAGGAAGAAGACAGCGAATATATAGAGGAAGCTGCTGGACTGATTAAGGAAAAAGAAAAATATATCGAAAGTTATAATGCAGATAACCAGTCAAAGAATTATAACAGAATATTGCAGAGTACACTTTTTGGTAATGACAATAGTTTTTATATACTTAATGCGAATAAACAGATTAAGGATAAGGAAAATCGCCCATCTGTTGATGTAGAAATGGTTAATACAACGGCTGTTGAAAAGCTGGTAACCAACAGAACGATGCCTCTTTTGTATATAATTATATTCACAGTTATTATTATCTATTTTACAGAAGAAACAGATAATGGTGTATTGGTACTTGTAAGAACAAGCAGGCGTGGGCGCATATTACTTCCGATAGTAAGATGTGGCATTATAATTATATATAATATTGTACTTTCATTTCTGTACAACGGAATATTGTATGCTATATATGCTCGTGTATATGGAATTTCTGGCGGTGCATATATACAGAATTCCAAGTTGTTTAATATGTTTCCATATGCTATAAGCATTAACCAGTTCTTTGTTCTATATTGTCTGGTATATGCACTGGCAATGTTTACTATAGGGTTATTTATATATTTTGTAATTAATCTTATAAGTAATTATAAAGTTGCTGTTACATTGGTTATAGTAATATTTTTGTGTGAATATCTGCTATATAATAAAATTCAGTATAATAGCCAGTTTAATGCTTTGAAGTACATAAACATAATAAATATATTGTTTTCTGGAACATCTTATCTTGTGTATGAGAACTGGGGAACCAATGGCTTTATAGCAGATATAAGTACTACTACATTTGTTATGACTGCGGTTATATTCCTTATAGGTCTTGTTGGAAATATAGTTGTGTATTCATCAAAGCATACTATCAGAAAGAAGAATATTATTGATATTATGCTTGATAAAATACATATATTGATACAGAAACTGATGTATAAAATGTCGCTTCTTTTAATGGAAATATATAAGACGCTTATAATACAGAAGGGAATTCTGTTTATAATTGTATTGGTGTATGTGCTTATGACATTTAAAATTCAACGAGGCGTGGATTACACTAATAACAATTATATGGTTAATAAATTCTATAAGGAATTTGATGGACGTGCGCCAGATGAAGATGTGGAAGCCTATATAACAGATTTAAGAGATGAGTTAGAAGAAGCAAAGCAGGATGAAGCTGCAATGTTATATAAAAAGGAGGAATTGTTAAAAGAGCAGCGTAACATAGATGCAATGCAGGCGGCAGTTGATTATGTCAATGAAATTAATGATAACAGGTCAGCATCAGCAGTTATAGTTAATCCAGCCAATTATAATGATATACTTGGAGAAAGAATGTATTCTAGTAATGAGAGCGTGAATTTTATAAGTATTATTATAGTTATATTATTATTTGCAGGGGACTATGCTTTTGAAAGGCAGAATAAAATGACAGCCCATATACGTTCATCTAAAGGAAGAGTAAGGTTATGGAATAATAAAATGTTAAAGGTCTTCATAATAACCACATTATTGTGGCTGATATCAACTATAATTAATGTACATAATATATCTGACCGTTATGTATATAACCAGCTTACACAAAGTATATGGTGTTTACAGATGTTTAAGGATTTTCCAGTTAATATAAGTATTCTGGCATATATTATCTGGTGTAGTGTATACAGGCTTATATGGATGCTTGTTGTTGCATTTACAGCTTATATTATATCTTATAGATTTAGCTATAAAGTATCGTTAATGGTTTCATTTGTTATGTTAATACCACACGTTATATATATATTAGGTGTAAACTGGGCGCAAAAGTTTTCAATAGTTGTAGGTATGGATATTAACAGACTGTTTAATACATATGGCTATAACGTAAAAAGCATAATTCTGCTTATTGTAGTATTTGTAATAATACTTGTGATAGCCTGTGCAACATATCGTAAAAATATAAAATAATATTTTTAAATATTATATAGACAGAATATCCATTAAATAAAAGCTATTTGGTATGAGAAGTATGGAGGGTTATTATGGAACTTAAGATTACAGATTTAAAGAAAACATATGGAAATGTCAAAGCTTTGAAAGGGATAAATTATACATTTACGCCGGGAGTATATGGAATACTTGGTGCTAACGGTGCAGGCAAAAGTACGATGATTAATCTGATAACAGATAATGTCAGCCGTGATAAGAATGGTGGAAGCATAATGTATAGTGATGGTGAAGATAGTGCAGATAATACAGTATCTAAGGAGCTTGTTGATATATTAAAGATTGGGGCGAAGTTTCGTGGAGTTGTAGGATATATGCCACAGCAGCAGGGCTTTTATGAGGAGTTTTCACCAAAGGCATTTCTTAAGTATATGGCAGAGATTAAAGGTGTCAAAGCTGTAAAAAGTGTAGATGAGAATGGTAATATAAAGGTTAAGAAAGTCAGTCAGCAGATAGATGAGCTGCTTGAAGTGGTCAATCTTACATCAGTTGCGTATAAGAAGATAGGTGGTTTCTCTGGTGGTATGAAACAGCGTGTACTTCTTGCACAGGCATTGCTGGGTGATCCTAAGATACTTATACTCGATGAACCGACAGCAGGTCTTGACCCTAAGGAAAGAATAGGTATCCGTAATTATATTGCTGAATTATCCAGAGATAAGATTATATTATTCGCAACTCACGTTGTAAGTGATATTGAGTGTATAGCGGATAAAGTGCTTTTGTTAAAGGATGGTGAGATAATTGCAACGGGTACACCATCAGAGCTTATTGCCAATATGCAGGGGAAGGTTGGTGAGGTTGTATGTACACTTGATGATGTAGCGGCCTTGCAGGAGAAGTATCATATAGGTAACATAAGACAAAGAAAAGATGGTCTGGTGTTAAGACTTGTGGGAGATGAGCTTCCTGAGGAGGCAGTAAAAGTAGATAATGATATAGATCTGGAAGATGTATATCTTTATTATTTTGAATGATAACAAAATAATAGAATGAAATAATAGAGTGATTAATTATAAAGACGATGAGCTCAATCTTTATATTAATATAATATTGATTATCGTAAGAGTTTTGTTGATAATCGGAAAGGAGTAAAAAGTATCAGAAGTAAGAAATAAAAAATAAGAAAGGGTAATTTTTATGAAAGTTAAGAAGATTATAAAGACAGTTATAACAGTATTAGCAGTATTTATAGCGGTGATTATTATTAAGAATCCAGATAAGGCATTAGCAACGCAGACTGGTGAAGATGATGTTTATGCAGAGTTAACGGATGTCCAATTAGATGATTCACATTCTATAAATATATATGCACATACACACGTTTCATATGCATATGATGAAGGTGCATATGGTTGGATAGTGGATGGATATGTAGTTGGTAATGATGGTGTTGGAAGTGATAATGTAAACGTAGAGGTGCTTCAATTAGATGAACAATATGGATATGGAACATCACAATTATGTTTTAAATATTATTTTTATGGACATTCATTTATAAATGATTACCGAGGATATATTTATATATATGTATCTATTGATGAATGGGGCAATCTGGATAGTTGTATAGAGTACAAACCGATATAATGAATAGATATATAAATATAACGTGACAAATATTACATTGATTTAGCATATTAGAAAGAGGTGTATCGGCTATGAAAAAAATAATATTAATAATAATCACGGTAGTGACAATGTTGGGAATATCTGCCTGTGGTGATAAGCAATCTAATCAATCAACAGTAACTGATGATTACAGGTATTCTTCATATACTTATGACGATAATGCACCGCAGTATTATATGGCGGGTTCCGCAGCTGCATCGGAGACTGGATATTATTACATAGACGGTGCACCAGTTATTAATAATAGTAATATGTATATATATTATTATGATATGATTAAAGATATGACGATACCATTATGTTCTAAGGTTGATTGCGACCATAGAACAGATGAATGTGAGGCATATATATCACAGAATATCTGTGTAGGAAGCAAGATATGGTATCATAATGAAAGATTATATATGATTGAGAAAACTGAGGAAAAAGATATACTTGTTTCTTATGATAAGACGATGAGAGATAAGAAGGAAGAGAAGACCTTATCAATAAATGGATTGTCCGTTAATAAAAATAGTAAGAACGCCTGTATAACTAATGGTAAGCTGTATTATGAATTATCAGGAGATAATTCATTGTTTATATGTGCAGTTTCCTTGAATTCAGATGAACAGGCATATGTTGTTAAAGAGTATGTGAGTGAATATAATTATTATGAAAGAGTATCGTTATATCCAATAGAGGATAAGATATATGTGAATTGGTTAAGTGGAGTATCTGCCGATAAAAGCTTATATTATATAGAACAGATAGATATCTCTACAGACAAGGTGAGTAGACTGTGTGATATGAATGAAAAGTACCCTGAAATATCATCAACGATTATAAATTGGAATAGTGAAACGTATTTTGATAAGGATGGCAACTTATATTTTACTTGTGTTGATAAAGATAATTATATGGTTAAAAAGCTTAATATAAGTACAGGAGATATCAAAGATTTGTATGTACAGGAATTACAGCACGAAAAAGACTATGGTTATGTACATTTAAAGAATTATGATGGAAACTATATCTATATATATAAGGGTGTTAATCTGATGGCTTTGAGTGGAAAGCCTCTTGATGAGCAATTTAAAAAATATGATAATTATATTTATATATTAGATACTGATGGTAATATAAAGGATACAGTAATATTAAATAATACGGATGAAAAGGTATCAGGAAATATTAGTGCTGAATTTTATGGAGGAGACGAGCGGTGTCTGCTGATAGGATTTTCCACACACGATATAAAAGGCTTGGAATTATCAGAAGAAGAACAAAATCTTAGAATAAAATTAGAAGACGAAGTATTTAAAAATAAAAAAGGTTTCGTGGATGTTAATGTTTCAGCGATTTTGGATAAATCGCAGATTGGTAGTGGAAATATAACGCTGGAACCAGTTACACCAGAATAAGTTATATAGAAAAATGTAGATAAAACAATATATTTATTATTTTGAATGATAATTATAGAATATTACTGTTTAAAACAATTCCTATTAAAAGAGAAGTGTTTTAGACAGTAATATTTTTTGATTTAAAAGTATGTTGTTTTTTTAACAATTTTATGTTGTATTTACACTAAAATAAGTTTATTAAATTGCAATAGGTGTGGTAATCGTGTATAATTTACTTATATAGTATTTCTGGCTGGAGATACAGTTGGAAAGCGGAGTTGATGATTAATTAACTCTTAATTTGGTAATAAAAGGTATACAGATTGGGTATATCTATATATAAGGAGGAGAATACAGTATGACAGACACAGCAGTATCTTTTAGCAAAGAAGAATTTAAGAAGAAGGTCGTAAGCAATTGTAAGTCTTTGTATAGAAAGAACATAGATGAAGCTGACAAACAGCAGGTGTTCCAATCAGTGGCATATGCAGTTAAAGATCTTATAATAGATAAGTGGATAGCAACTCATAAGACATATGATAAGGAAGATCCTAAGGTTGTATATTATATGTCAATGGAATTCCTTATGGGTCGTGCACTTGGCAATAATATGATTAATCTTACTAAGTACAATGAGATAAAAGAAGCTCTTGAAGAATTAGGTCTTGATATCAATGTTATCGAAGATCAGGAACCTGATGCGGCACTTGGTAATGGTGGTCTTGGAAGACTTGCAGCATGTTTTCTTGATTCTTTAGCTACACTTGAATATCCAGCATACGGCTGTGGTATAAGATATAAGTACGGAATGTTTAAGCAGGAGATTAAGGACGGATATCAGGTAGAAGTTCCAGATAACTGGTTAAAGGATGGCAATCCATTTGAGATTAAGCGTTCTGAATACAAGTATGAAGTAAAGTTTGGTGGATATGTACGTTCTTACAGAGATGAAGCATCAGGACGTGATATATTCGTTCAGGAAGATTACCGTTCAGTTATAGCTGTTCCATACGACCTTCCTGTTATTGGATATGGCAATAACACAGTTAATTCACTTAGAATATGGGATGCAGAGCCAGTTAATACATTTAACTTAAGCTCATTTGATAAAGGTGATTACCAGAAGGCTATTGAGGAGGAGAACCTTGCTAAGAATATCGTAGAAGTTCTTTACCCTAATGATAACCACTATGCTGGTAAGGAATTAAGACTTAAGCAGCAGTATTTCTTCGTATCAGCATCAGTACAGAGAGCTGTTGACAGATATAAGAGTATGCACAACGGTGATGTAAGAAAGCTCTATGAGAAAGTTACATTCCAGCTTAATGATACACATCCAACAGTTGCAGTTGCAGAGCTTATGAGAATTCTTATGGATGAAAATGGTCTTGAATGGGATGAGGCATGGGATATCACAACTAAGACAGTTGCATATACTAACCATACTATTATGGCAGAAGCACTTGAAAAATGGCCTATCGAATTATTCTCAAGACTTCTTCCTAGAATTTATCAGATAGTAGAAGAGATTAATAGAAGATTTGTAGAAGAGATTAAAGCTAAATATCCTGGAGATCAGGAAAAGGTTAGAAAGATGGCTGTTATCTATGACGGGCAGGTTAAGATGGCACATCTTGCTATATGTGCAGGCTACTCTGTTAACGGTGTTGCAAAGCTTCACACAGAAATCTTAGAGAAGCAGGAGCTTAAGGACTTTTATGAGATGATGCCAGAGAAGTTCAACAACAAGACTAATGGTATTACACAGAGAAGATTCCTTCTTCACGCTAATCCACTTCTTGCAGACTGGATTACAGACAAGATTGGTGACGGCTGGATAACAGACCTTAAGCAGTTAGAGAAGCTTTTAGTATATGTTAATGATGAAAAGGCAAGACAGGAATTTATGCAGATTAAGCATAAGAATAAGGTAAGACTTGCTAAGTACATTAAGGAGCATAATGGAATAGATGTTAATCCGGATTCAATATTTGATGTTCAGGTAAAGAGACTTCACGAATATAAGAGACAGCTTCTTAATATTCTTCACATAATGTATCTTTACAATGAGATTAAGAAGAATCCAGATATGGATATTGTGCCAAGAACATTTATATTTGGTGCAAAGGCAGCAGCAGGTTACAAGATTGCGAAGCAGACAATCAAGCTTATCAATAATGTAGCAGAAGTAATCAATAATGATGAGTCTATCAATGGTAAGATTAAGGTTGTATTCATAGAGAACTACAGAGTATCTAATGCTGAGATTATATTTGCAGCAGCAGATGTATCAGAGCAGATTTCAACAGCTTCTAAGGAAGCTTCTGGTACAGGTAATATGAAGTTTATGCTTAACGGTGCTATGACACTTGGAACAATGGACGGTGCTAACGTAGAGATAGTACAGGAAGTTGGAGCAGACAATGCAGTTATATTCGGACTTAGCTCAGACGAAGTTATACGTTATGAGAATGAGGGCGGATATGACCCAATGGAAATCTTCAACAATGATCAGGATATAAGAGAAGTTCTTATGGAACTTATCAATGGTAAGTATTCTAAGGAAGACCCAGAGATGTTCAGAGATATTTACAATTCACTTCTTAATACACAGGAAGGCAGAAGGGCAGATACTTACTTTATCCTTAAAGATTTCTGTTCTTATGCAGATGCACAGAAGAAGATTGATGAGAGATATAGAGATGAAGAAAGCTGGGCTAAGACAGTTATGATTAATTCGTTCAAGGCTGGTAAGTTCTCATCGGACAGAACTATAGAAGAGTACGCTACAGAAATCTGGAAGCTTACTAAGACACCAGTTAAAGTACAGTAATAACAAGAATAAATTCTATCCATAATTCATACTCTTTAATATGCGCCATATAAGTGCAGACATAAAGGAGTGCTGAATGTTGGATAGAATTTTTTTAAGCAATTCATATAGTTATAGAAAGAAAAAATGTGTGGCGGTAATTGCATTTATCGCCATATATCTGCTTATACCGACTATTGTTACACTGAATGTTACAGGAGTTGTGTACACGCCTGTGAATGAAGATTACAGCGATGGAAGAAAGGTAACCGTAAAATACAGAAATGCCACGCAGGAGGTAAGCGTTGACAGATTCGTAGCAATGGTGCTTGCCAAAAGGCTTTATATGAGCAGTGAAGTAGAAGTTCTTAAAGCAGAAAGCATTATGATAAGGACAGATGTATACAGGCTTATGGGTGAGCAAATGAGTATAGACAGCAGTGAGCTTGGAATGGAATATATGACGACACAGCAGATGAAAAGCAAATGGGGGAAGGATTACGAGGATAATTATAATCTTGTTAAGGACTGCACGGCTGCGACAAGTGGACTTGCAATCAGGTATAACGATAAGTATATTGAGGCAAGATATACATATATAACATCTGGAAGCACGCTTTCAGGGGCTTCAATACTAGGTGATGAGTATGCTTATCTTTCAGCAGTGGAGTGTAATAATGATAAAAATGCACAGGACTATCTTGTTGTTAAGACTATAAGCAATAAAGATTTTGTTAATTCATTTGAGAAAAAATACGACAGCATTAATCTTGATAAAAATAATCTGGCACAGCAAATTCAGATTGTATCCAAGAATGAAGCTGGTTATGTGTTAAAGCTTCAGATAGGGAATGTTGTTATGTCGGGAAGTGAATTTGCATATGTACTTGGTATTAATTCGCCCAATTTTAGTATTGAATATATGCAGACTGGCGTTAAGATAACGACAATCGGTGTTGGAGAAGGCTTTGGTGTCAGTGTATATACGGCAGATTGTATGGCAAAGGCTGGCTCATCTTATGAAGATATTATAGAAACATTTTATAATAAAATAAATATAATAAGTGAATAATACGCAGGATTATGGAAAGCATATTAACATAGAAAGGTTTTGATAACTGTAGGTTTTACCTACAGCACCGGACTTTATGCCCTTTATGGGTAGGAATGGAGGTTAATATGGATAAGAACACAGCCAGTAAGACAAAGATAGTTTCAATCGTTATATCATTAGGAATTATTGCAACACTTATTATAGGAGTAATTTCGGTGGTAAGAAGCGTTAATTCCAATAGAAATAATGAGAATAACATTGTTAATCTTAATGAAACTCAGGAAAATGTTGCAATAAAGACAGAAGATGTGACGGACGATGTGCTGGGGAATATTGATGATGAATTACAGGAAGCTAATGCTGGTGCAAGTATGGCGGTGGATACAGATAATATCAGTAATAAAGCAGATAATACTTATAACACACATAAAGCTGGCACTGACGATGCAGATAAGGAAACTGAGCCGACAGTTCCACCGACTTTATCATCAGAAGAAGTTATGGCTGAGGCAATGAAGAATTTTGCATTTGATGAGAGCAACAAGCTCGCGTGGCCAGTGCTTGGTCAGATTGTACTCGACTATAATATGGACGAGACAATTTTCTTTAAGAGTCTTGGAATGTACAAATGTAATCCGGCAATTATTATACAATCCGAGGTAGGAACTAATGTTGCAGCGGCTGCATCAGGAATTGTAACAGATGTGGCTAATCTTTCAGAAACAGGAACAACAGTTACAGTATCAATTGGAAATGGTTATGAAACAACAACTGGTCTTATAGAGAATGTTAATTTGAAAAAAGGGGATAAGGTTGTAGCCGGACAGCTGATTGGTACAGTGGCAAGCCCAAGTGCATACTATATAGAAGAGGGTCCTGGAGTGTATTTCAAACTTACACAATATGGAGAACCAATAAACCCAGACACATATTTTGTGGAATAGATAAAATAAGCACCCACTTAATTTCTTACAATAGTTTCAAATCATATATTATTTATATACGGCTTACAGTGGGTGCTTTATATATATTTTATGTAATAGAAAAATCCGATATAATTCCCTATTACATAAAAGGGACTAGTGCTAGTGATTAGCACTTGCGTGAAAATGTAGTTTGTCGCAAACGACCGAGCTTAGTGCAGGAATGTGCTTTGCACATTCTTTTTATTTAGCAGTAGAATTAATTAAGTTCATTATTATAGGAATAGCGTGGCTTTCCTTGCTTTCTGACATAGCGTTGATATATGTCTGTCTGTTAGTATAGAGTTCATTAACAGCTTTTAATAAGCTTTCTGGTGTAAGGTCTTCCTCAAATAATACACTTGAATAACCGTGCTCCTGAAATGATTTTGCATTAAGAATCTGGTCGCCACGGCTTGCGTTAGCTGAAAGTGGAATTAAGAGGTTAGGCTTTTTAAGGGCTAATAATTCACATATAGCGTTAGCACCAGCTCTTGATATTACGATATCGCTTATTGCAAATAAATCGCGCATTTCCTCACTTATATATTCAAATTGTACATAGCCTTCAATGTTGTTAAGTGAGTTATCAGTCTTGCCTTTTCCACAAAGGTGAACAACCTGATAATCTTTAAGAAGTTCAGGAAGAACTTTTCTTACCGCTTCATTAACGTGAACAGCACCAGTACTTCCGCCGACAACCATAATTATTGGCTTGCTGCTTGTGAAATTGCAAAGCTTAAGTCCGGCAAGCTTATTACCCTGTAAAAGCTCCTGACGGATAGGAGAGCCTGTAAGAACAGCCTTGTCAGCAGGAAGGTACTTAATAGTTTCAGGGAAATTACAGCATACCTTTGTAGCCTTTTTAATAGCTATTCTGTTGGCAAGTCCTGGTGTCATATCTGATTCGTGTATGATAACAGGAATGTGCTTGTGTCCAGCGGCAAGTACAACTGGAACAGATACAAAACCGCCCTTTGAGAATATAATATCAGGCTTAATTCTTCTCATAAGCCTGCGTGCCTGAAAATACCCCTTTATAACCCTGAATGGGTCAGTAAGATTTTTAAAGCTCTTATAACGTCTTAATTTACCTGAAGATATTCCATAGTAGGGAATGTCCAGATTTTCTATTAATGTCTTTTCGATTCCAGTGTATGAACCGATATAGAATACTTCGTAGCCAGCTTCCTTAAGGCTGGGAAGTAATGCTATATTAGGTGTTACGTGGCCGGCTGTACCACCACCTGTTAATATAATCTTTTTCATAGCCAATCCTCATTTTCTTAATTATAATTATTGTTTATGGTAAATTTTAAAATTTTATAGCAGTAATTTACTGTTGCATTAGTGAGTGTCAGAATTCACGCGGTGTTATTATATTTTGTGTGAAAACCTTTCCTTGAAACTGCAATGCCTGCATAGCGGTTCAACTGCATATTTGTCATTGAATCCCTGAACAAATGCCTTGCTTTTATCGCTTTCAAGTATATCAGAAAGCGGAGTATCAAGTATATTGCCAAGAGCCATAACGCCGTTGCCGTCAAGACAGCAGGGTACAACTGTTCCGTCACTTAATATGGCAATATGTGTGCGTATTCCCTGACAGAAGCCACGTTCGTTATAATAACTTCCGTTAAGTTCAGGCCATTCAAATGGACTTTGCACATTGACATAAAGATGACGTTTGATAGTGCAGTTTCGCTCACCAAATAAAAATGGCTCATTTTTCGTGTTCCATAATCTTAACGAAATCTCTGTATCAGTCTTATCAAGAAGTGTCTCACAGGAATAGAACAAATCATTAATATAAGTATCCATATCTATGCAGTCGTTGTCATCGGCACTGTGCATAGACACATTAATCTGGTGTACTGGATATTTAATCAAAGTATCAAGTCTTTGTCTTATAAGAGTTCCATTGGTAGTGAGGTTGACCGTTATGCCACAATCCCTGCACAGGGAAAGTATGTCGGCAAGCTGTGGGTGAAGCAGTGGCTCACCCTTGACGTGAAGATATATATAATTCGTATACGGACGTATTTCATCAAGTATATGTCCGAAATCTTCAATCGGCATAAAATGTGCCGGGCGTTTGGTTTCCTGACAGAAAGAGCATTTCAGATTACAGGAACTTGTTATTTCTATATATATTCGTTTGAAGCGTTTAATATTTCCCATAAATTACTTATTGGCAATATATTGCTTGAGTGCAGTTGCAAGCTGGTCAGGACAGGATGTTGGCTTAAAGCCGCATTTAATTCCTTCCATACGTTTGATAGCTTCATTAACGTCCATACCCTCAACGAGTGCGGCAACACCCTGGGTATTACCAGAACAGCCGCCCTCAAACTTAACGCCAGTAACCTTATTATCGACTACATCGAATTCAATAGAACGTGAACATACGCCTCTTGTAGTATATTTCATAATTATCCTCATTTCTACGCACAGTCAGTTAGTACAAAAATGTTATATAGACGGAAATGCATTGTGTGCGTTCAACGCATCCGAAGTTTCGAAGAAACATCTAAGTGACTACGAAGTAGTCATATTATATCATAGTTTTTGCGCAGTTTTTCCACGCATCCGAAGTTTCGAAGAAACATCTAAGTGACTACGAAGTAGTCATATTATATCATAGTTTTTGCGCAGTTTTTCCACGCATCCGAAGTTTCGAAGAAACATCTAAGTGACTACGAAGTAGTCATATTATA
>OGJX01001533.1_pt1 | contig 13114 bp, 10 predicted proteins | sample 1572381 | NCBI WGS metagenome assembly OGJX01 (sample SAMEA2582085, study PRJEB24529) | metagenome | biome: Human gut stool | place: China | collected 2011
AATTTATTGCCTTGATTGCAGATAAAATCAGACTGGAATATAAAAATCGCTCTTTCCAATAGTCATAGTTTGGAGTATAATTATTCAATAAAGGCTACCAAGTTACCGATTTGTAACTCACCATGTGCCAATGGGTTCAAAGCAAACCAAACAATAGCAACAATCATTGAAATAATGATTAGAACAAAGAGTGGTTCAGTCAAACCAGTTAAAATAAATAAGCGGCTTGATAAGTCTTTATATTCATCGTTTTTGCTACCAAAACGCTGTTCTTGAAAATCTTCTCTCGCAAAAGCACGAATGACACGTAAACCAGTTAAATTTTCACGAACATATTGGTTGATTTTATCAAGAGTTGATTGTTGTTTTTCTGATAAAGGACGCGTACGAGTTGCCACATAGTAAACAACCAGAACCAAAAATGGAATAGCAACTGCTACAATCCAAGCAAGTGTTGGACTGGTTACTAAAATCATCACCACACTAGAAATCATCATCAAAGGTGTAATGACTCCCATACGTAACGTCTGCTCAGCAAACTGCATCAAGATAAAAGCATCACTGGTCATCCGTGTTACCAAGGAAGACACACCGATTTGTTCATATTCTTGATGTGAATATTGCTGTAACTTATCATACATGTCATTACGCATATCCTTAATCATGTTTGTGGTAATTTTTCCTGCTGCATAAGCAAGAATCACACGTCCGATCATCCCCAAGATGATGACAACCAGCATAACCAGTGCCCAGAAATAAACCTTATCCTTATTTCCAACTGTAACCCCTTGGTCAATCATTCGAGCAAGAGCTGTTGGTAAGCCTAAGTTAACCACTACAAAGGTAAGCGCCCCAATAACATCGAGCACTAGCCATTTGGGATATCTTTTTAAATAAGTCCAAATGAGTTTCATAGTCTTCCTTTCTAATGTTTATATGAAAGAAGTGACCTTGCTTATTCTGCTAAGTCACTTAGGTATTCATATCTTTCGTATTTTTCAAGTAAGTTTTCATTGGCTTCATCCAATGAACGTTGAAGCTCAGCTAGTTTGCCATAATCGCTGGCATTTTCTTGCATTTGAGCTTCGATAGATTCGATGTCTTCTTCAAGCTTGGCGATTTCATCTTCGATGACTTCCCACTCTTGTTTTTCAAAGTAAGACATACGTTTTTTCTTTGTTTTCTCTTTTTCTGTCTTTTGTTGTGCTTCTTTCTTAACTTGAACAACCGCATTTTCTTCAAATGCTTTTTCATCAAGATAATCGGTGTAGTTACCAAAAAATTCTCGCACATGACCATTTTCAAAAGCTAAAATTTTATTAGCCACTTTGTCAAGAAAATAACGGTCGTGACTAACAGTGATAACGGGGCCTTGGAAAGTTTGTAAGAAACTTTCAAGAACTGTTAAAGTTGCGATATCAAGGTCATTGGTTGGTTCGTCAAGAAGCAGAACGTTTGGTTTTTCAATCAAAATCTTCAAAAGGTAAAGACGTTTTTTCTCACCACCAGATAATTTTGAAATCAATGTTCCATGAGTCGAACGTGGGAAAAGGAATTGTTCTAACAAATCCGTCACACTTGTTGTTCCGACACTTGTCTTAACTTCATCTGCTACTTCTTGCAAATAATTGATGACACGTTTGTCTTCGTCCATGTCTTTTGGCAACTGTGAAAAGTAACCAATGCGAACTGTTTCACCAATTTCAAGTTTTCCGCTTGTTGGTTGCAAATCACCATTAATCAAATTAAGAAGCGTAGATTTTCCGATACCATTATCACCAACGATACCAATGCGGTCTTTATTTTGCACCAAAAGGTTAAAGTCAGTCAAAATTTGTTTATCCGGAAAAGCAAAAGACACATTTTCAAAATTAATTACTTTTTTCCCGATACGACTTGTTTCAAAATTGATTTCCAGCTCTGTTGATTGAGTCGTTCCAGACAAATCAACCTTCAAATCATTGAAACGATTGATACGCGCTTGTTGTTTTGTCGCACGCGCTTGTGGTTGCGTACGCATCCAAGCCAACTCTTGCTTATAAAGTTGTTTCTTTTTATGAAGCGTAGCCGCATCACGCTCATCTTGCTCCGCACGCAAACGCACATAATCCTGATAATTTCCTTGGTATTCTGTCAATTGACTATTAGCCAACTCAAAGATACGGGTTGCGACATTATCTAAGAAATAACGGTCGTGGGTGATGAAGAGAACTGTCTTTTTAGAAGTTTTCAAGTAATTCGTCAACCAAGCGATGGTATCAATGTCCAAATGGTTAGTCGGTTCGTCCAACAGAAGCAAATCAGCATCATTCAACAAAACTTGCGCTAACTGAACACGACGACGAAGCCCACCAGACAAGTCACCAACTTTTTGTGACAAATCTTCTAGACCTAGTTTTGTTAAAACTGTCTTCACTTCGCTCTCGATAGCCCAAGCGTCAAGCGAATCCATTTCTGCTATGACTTTTTCAAGCTTATCTTGATTGGCTTCATCATAATTAGCCATCAAAGTTTCATAAGTCTTAATCAAAGTCATTTCACGCAAATCCGATGACAAAACTGTATCCAAAATCGTTTTGTTATCATCGAACTCAGGTTCTTGCGTCAAATAGGCAATTTTATATCCATTCTTAGCTGAAAACGGCGACACATCACCATCAAAACCAAGACGTCCCGAAATAACATCTAAAAGGGTTGTCTTACCAGTTCCGTTAACCCCAATAATCCCGATACGATCAAAATCATGAATAATAAAGGAAATATCACGAAATACTGTCTTGTCACCAACGGATTTCGTTAAGTGTTCTACGATAAAATCGCTCATTTACTTTCCTTTCTAATAAATTCAAAAATAGCTTCTTTATCATTGGCAAGCTCACCAAGGACAATATGTTGTTCGATTGCTTTTAGGATTTGACCAAGCTCAGGTCCTGGTTTAAACTGCATTTCTTTAATCAGCATACCACCGTTGACCACAATCTCATGTTTGTCATGAATGGTTAATTCCTTATCCAAGCGCTCAATCGTCGCAAAATCAACTGGTAGACCAAAACCTAAACGAAGGTCTTCTGCTTGTTCGATAAGATTACAACCATAGCAATACATTTCCATCTTATCAAGCTCATTTGTCAAACGGAAACGATAGATTGACACAATCTTTTCAACATCTTTTTGGAATTGACTTGATGTTTTCCAAGCTCGCAAAAAGGCACGAACATCTTTGACATCCAATGCTAATAGCAAAGCTGCCCAAGCTTGTTCTGATGTTTTAAAGTGATAATCGTCTGCCAAATCATCTAAGAATTGTTGCAAATGATCATGAGCATTCTCAAGATGAGGAAGGTATTTTTGAGCTTCACTTGCAATCATGGCTTTAATCCCTTTACGCCAGAAAGGTGCCATCAATAATTTGTCAAATTCAATAAAAGAGCGCTCTACTGAAATTTTTTCCAGTAAGGGCGCATGTGCTGCCATGGCAGCAAAAGTCTCAGGTTCAATATCAAAATCAAGACTAGCTGAAAAACGGAAACCACGCATGATGCGAAGGGCATCTTCATTAAAACGCTCAGCTGGATTTCCAACCGCACGTAACAATTTGGCTTTCAGGTCAGCTAAGCCATTAAATTTATCAATAATCAAACCTGTTTCATCAAGTGCAAAAGCATTTACCGTAAAGTCACGACGTTTTAAATCCTCTTCAAGTGAGCGAACAAAAGATACGCTACTTGGTCTACGATAATCTACATAAACATCTTCCGTACGGAAAGTAGTGATTTCATACTCACCACCTTCTTCAAGAACAAGCACAGTCCCATGCTCAATCCCAATATCAACGGTACGGTGAAAAATACTTTTTGTTTCTTCTGGGTAAGAACTTGTTGCAATATCGACATCGTGAATTGGGCGATTTAGTAAGACATCTCGAACGCTACCGCCAACGAAGTATGCCTCATAGCCTGCTTCACGAATTTTTTTCAAGATTGGTAAAGCCTCCTGAAATTCAGAAGGCAGATTGTTTAATTTCATAGTAATTTTTCCAAACCATAAACAAGCTTATCTCGTTTGACAACTGCTTTAATTCCAATATTAACACCACTCATAAACGAAATACGATCATAAGAATCATGACGAAGTGTCAATCCCTCACCTTGGGCACCGAAGATAACTTCTTGGTGCGCAACCAAGCCAGGTAAACGAACACTATGGATACGCATACCATCAAAATCAGCCCCGCGCGCTCCTTTTAACGTTTCAACTTCATCTGCAACCCCTTGTTTTTTAGGTTGACGAACTTCACGAATCAATTCCGCTGTTTTCACAGCTGTACCTGAAGGAGCATCTTTCTTATTGTCATGATGTAGTTCAATGATTTCAAGGTCCGGAAAATATTTGGCAGCCTTAGCGGCAAATTCCATGAGTAAAATAGCACCAATTGCAAAGTTTGGAGCAATCAAACCACCTGTTTTCTTTTCTTCAGAAAGAGCAATCAATTCGGTAATTTCGTCTTCAGAAAATCCTGTTGTCCCAACAACTGGAGCAAAGCCATTTTTTAAAGCAAAACGAGTGTTTTCATAAGCAACTGCTGGCATTGTAAAATCAACCCACACATCAGCATCAAAACCAACTAGTTGTGATTTATCAGTGAATACTGGGACGCCATCAACTTCTTTTTCTGTTGCAAATGGATCAAGCAAAGCTGCTAAGGTTAAATCGTCATCTCCCTTAACCATATTAACTGCTGCTGAACCCATTCTCCCTTTAAAACCTGCTACGATAACTTTAATACTCATGTTTTTCTTTTCCTCTCTAGCACTTAGACAATTGGTGTGAAACCAAATGCAACGGCACCTTCCCCTAAATGAGTAGCAATTACGCCATCAAATGATACGATTTCAAGATTCTTCGTTTGACCTCTTTCAGCCAAAGCTTGATAGAAATATTGAGCTTTTTCTTCTGCGCGAGAATGAATGATGAAAACTTCGTATTCTCCATTTTCAGTCACGTCAGACAAAACATCAACAAGACGTTTGATAGCTTTTTTCTCAGTTCGCACTTTTTCATAAACTTCAATAACACCTTCGTCATTAAAATAAAGAATTGGTTTGATGCTAAGCAAGTTACCAATCAAAGCTGAACCATTTGACAAACGTCCACCTTTTACCAAGTGATTTAAATCATCAACCATGATAAAGGCACTTGTTCCATCGATTTGCTTTTGCAATTTAGCCAAAATATCATCAAATGAAAGACCATTTTCAGCCCAATTAAGTGTGTTTTTAACCATGCTACCTAATGGTGCTGAAGTGATTTTACTATCTGGAAATGCAATCATTAATTCAGGATAATCTTCAATTAAGAATTGAATATTCTGCCAAAATCCTGAAATGCCTGATGACAAAAACAATCCTACAACGTGTGTATAGCCTTCAGTTGAAAGTTGTGTCAAAATTTCATCTAATTTTGCTAGACTTGGTTGGCTTGTCTTAGGTAAGGTTGGTGACATAGCCATTTTTCTGTAAAAATCATCAAGGCTCAAGTCTTTACCTTCAACGTAAGAAATACCACCAATCATGATTGGGATATCTAAGACAAAAAGATTTTCTTTTGCCTTAAGGTCATCTGACAAAACTGCGGTTGTATCTGTTATAACTGCTAATTTCATTAACTTCTAAACTCCAATTTAACCCCTGGACGATCGAGGGCAATTTCGGTTACTTCGTATGTTAGGCGTTGCACAATATCAAGTAAAGGCGCTGCCAAATATTCAACTTCGTCCTTAGTGAATTCACTTGGTTCATTGACAATACGATTTTGAATGTGAACCATTTGTGAAACAACACCGCTAATGACAAACTCTTGTTTTACGACCATAAATTGTAAAACAGAAACGATTGTTGTTTGATTATTGTCTGTGTCTTTTTTCACTAATTGAAATGTGACTTCAAAATTAGTCTTCGGTGTACCATTTTCTTTTTCCCATTCAAGATTTCTTGCATCATAATGGTATTGGTTGACAAATTCTTTTTCACGTACTAATTCCATACTTATCTCCTCTTTGTATATCACTTTTCATTATAGCATATTTCAACTCTATTTTGCACGCTTTTCTTTGAACTTTAAAGCAATACTGACAATTCTTTTTTTGACTCAAAAAAGTATGCTTACCAACTATCATAGATAGTTAAATCGTATTCTGAAATGAGTTGATTTAATTTGCTACCATAAGACGTATCAGTGGCATAAGTTCCCGTTAGTGCTGCTGTCGCATCTTGATAAGAAGCAGTTCTTGATTTATGCACACCAACATACAAATCTTTTTGAAGAAACTGAGCATAATCCTGCAGAGATTCCTCCAGACTACCATAAGAACGAAATTGAGCATCAATGGTGTAAGAATTCCCATTGCCATCATCCTCCCAAGTCTGCATAGTCACCGACTGCCCCTTATAATCCCCTTTGATGCCAAAGAAATTATAATTGGGTGCTTGACTCAGTTTTGACTGACCACTGTTCGATTCTAAAATGGCTTGCGCAATCATGACCGAAGCGTAAAGGTCATTTTGCGCAGCGATTTGACGAGCTGATTCACCAATAGTTTGAATGAAAGATATGGTCGTCGTGTCTTGAGATGATTGACTAGTGTCTGCGGAGGTTTGATTTGCTGCTTCCTGCGAGTGATAGGCGAAGAAAATCAAGGTCAAAAAAGCCAAAAAGGCTAGAAAGGTTATGCCATATAAGACAGAACGAGGGACATTTTTTCGACGTCGTCTTCCACTAACCCTTCTTCTTTTCTTCCTTTTTCTTACCTTTGCCAAATACATTCAGTCCTTTCAAAAAGTCACCTTTCAGTATAACAAATTTTTGATAAAAAAGAGACTCTTAACCGTTAATGACACAAATTCTTGAAAAGAGCCTTAGACGAAACTCTCTAAGACTCTTTTTCCTATTTAAATCAAGCAAGACTTGCTAAAATATTTTTGACAATATTATCAACCGTCACACCATTTTCTGCTAAAAGTTCTTTAGGATTGTAACGGTCATGGAAGGCTTTCTCTACACCGTAATTTTGAATCTTGATGTCTGTATTTCCAAGGTAACTTGCAATCATTTGACCATAGCCACCTTCAAGCACACCATCTTCTAAAGTCACCGCAACTTGGTGTTCAGATTCCAAGCTATCAAGTAATTCTTCGTCTAATCCTGTGATGAATTTTGGATTAACAAGGGTTGCTGTGATTCCGTGTTTGTCGGCCAATTCTTTAGCCACTTCTTCAGCTAAACCATAGAAATTACCAAGACCAAAGATAGCAACCTTGCTACCTTTTTGAGTGACTTGGTTCTTGTTAAGAATTGAATAATCTGTCGTATCAGCTACTCCAGTCTCACGAAGTGGACCAACTGGAATACGAATAGCAACTGGGTGTTCATTTTGTTCAACAGCCCAATCAAGCATCGCTAGATGCTCTTCTTTACTTGTTGGCGCCAAGTAAACCACATTTGGAATGTGAGCCAAGAATGGAATATCGAAGAAACCAAGGTGACTTTCATCATTCATGGCACTAACTGACGCTGAGTAAACCAAGGTTGTCACCGGAAGATTATTAAGTGCGATGTCATGTGACCATTGGTCATATGTACGTTGCATAAATGGTGCTGCGACGTACCAGATTGGTTTTGCACCATTTTTAGCAAGACCAGCTGCCATAGTCGCTGCTTCTTCTTCAGCGATCCCTACATCAACAAATTGTTTACCAGCCTTTTGACGTTGCTCTTGATTCAACATAAACATCGGAGTTCCTGCATTTACAGCAACAACCGTTGGATCTTTTTCAATTTTGTCTAAAACAAATTCTGTCGTAATGCTGTTGTAAGTTTCACCTGAAGTTGTGTGACGAAGGTATTCTCCAGTTTCTGGATTGTAAGGTCCTCCAGCATGGAAGGCTTCGCGATTTTCTTCCATAAATGACACGCCGTGACCTTTTTGTGTATGAATATGTAACAAAACTGGGTGATTCGCATCTTTTACTTCTTCAAAAAGAGCAATTAATTGAGTCAAATCATTTCCTGCTTCAAGATAATGATAATCAAAACCAAGTGCCTCAAAGAAATTATTAGCAGCTTTGCCATTGTTTTCACGCAAATCACGAAGTGCTGTGTAAATGCCACCAGTTGGATTTGCTGCGATTGATTGGTCATTATCATTAACAATAACAATCGTATTGGTTCCTTCTGTTGTGATTTGGTTCAAGCCTTCATAAGCCATTCCACCTGACAGTGAACCATCACCGATAACAGCAACAACATTGTAAACTTCATCTTTTAAATCACGCGCTTTTGCCACACCTGAAGCCAGTGACAAAGAGGTTGAAGTATGCCCAATGGTAAACAAATCATGTTCACTTTCTTTGGGATTTGTATAACCAGACACGTCATCATAGTGATCTGGGTCAAGAAAGGCTTGCGCACGCCCAGTCAACATTTTATGAACGTATGATTGGTGAGAAACGTCAAAGATAAATTTATCAACCGGTGAATTAAAGACGTAGTGCATAGCAACTGTCATTTCAACCATACCAAAGTTTGGTCCGTTGTGTCCGCCATGCTGACTTGTTTTTTCAAGCAAAGCTTGACGAGCTTCATCAACCACACGTTGCAAGTCCTCACGAGACAATTTTTTTAAATCTTGTGGCGATGCAATTGTTTCAAGTACCATATATTTCTCCTTTTTATTTGACAATCATTTTTAAAAACTTCTCAGCTTTTTTCAAGTATCCCTATCATACACCTTGGAGCTAACTCCAAGTCAAGCAAAAAAATGATTTTTTAGGAGAAAAAGAGAGATAATCTCTATCTCTCTTGATTAAGGTATTATTTGGTGACTTTGTTCAACTTTCTGATGGATATATTCAACCAATTCAACAGTTAAATCATATCGCATAAATGGTGTAATGAGGTAAATGCCGTTAAAGAATTTTAAAGCATGATCAATTAATTGTTTACTTTCTTCTAAAGCCAATTGTTGGCATTTTTCCTTGTCATCTTTGACAGCTTCTAGTTTTGCTAGAAAGTTATCTGATAGCTGAATGCCGGGTACTTCATTGTGAAGGAAAATAGCATTGTTATAGCTAGTAATTGGCATAATACCAACAAAAAATGGCGTTTCATAATCTCGTGTTAGCTTTGCTAAATTTTCAATAATCTCACTATTAACAATAGGCTGTGTAATAAAACAATCTGCTCCAGCAGCAATCTTTCTTTCAATCAATCGACCGCAACGTGATAAATTTTTCACATTAGGATTGAAAGCCGCTGCTGCTGTAAAAGTTGTTTCTTTTTTAATGCTTGCGCCACTGTAACCTATTCCCTTGTTAAGTTGCTTAATCAGCTCCAATAACTTGAAGCTCGTGGCATCATAGACGCTGGTTGCTCCCGGAAAATCTCCTATTTTAGATGGATCCCCTGTAATCGCTAGTACCTGATGAAAGCCCAACACGTCCATCCCCAAAAGACGTGATTGAAGCCCAATCATATTGTGGTCGCGACAAGATAAGTGTAGTAAAAACGGTGTTGAAATCTCATTTTTCAAAAGCGAGGCAATACTAACATTACAAATACGTGTCTTAGCTAGCGAATTATCAGCCAGCGTAATTGCAGATACTCCAGCCTCGTCCAAAGCTTTTACCCCTTTAGTAAACTTTCTAATATCAAGTGTTTTTGGAGGATCCAGCTCTGCTATAATGGTCACTTTTCGGTTTACCTTGTCGACAATAGTTTCTGATTGCTTAACCGCCTTAATCAGTTCTGCTTCTTCAACCATCGGTGTAACAAATTTGCGTGAGACTGGTTTCAAGCCTTTTATTGCACGCTTAACTGCTCTGATATGGTCAGGCGTTGTGCCACAACACCCACCAATCAGACGTGCTCCTTCAGCCACAAGAAGCTCTGCACTTTTCCCAAAGTAATCTGCGTTCTGGCTAAATCCATATTGCCCACTACCATTGTCATCAACAAAGGATAACAAACTGGCATTTGGATAAACCGACAAATACGACTGAGCAAACAGCGGCACTTGCTTGAGTGATTGAATCATGTGATAAGGTCCCAAATGACAATTGAGTCCTACTACATCTGCCCCGAGCATCACTAGTTTTCCAAAGATTTCAACCAATGGACGACCATTTTCGGTTATTCCCGCTTCATGAATGGAAATATTGGTAATAATCGGCAATTTTGTTAAAGGTCTGACTGCCTTTAAAATTTCGATGATTTCTTCTTCATCGTAGTAAGTTTCAAATAAAAGACCATCAATTTCCTTTGTTTCAAGCAAATAACCAACTTGTTCTAAAGTTTCCTTGATAATCTCATCAAGCGATAATTCGCATTGTTTGAGACCACGAAGAGCACCGACTGTTCCCAAAACAAAGGTATCCTCGCCTGCTGCTTGTCTTGCAATTTTGACGCCTGCTTGATTAATTTCTTTAATCTTGTCACCATAGCCGTAACCTCCTAGTCGATGTCTTTTGGCCGCATAGGTGTTTGTCTGAATGACATCAGCACCAGCGTCAATATAAGCTTTATGAATCGCTAAAACTTTTTCTGGATGCGTCAAATTATAAGCTTCGTAACAATTATCAAGACCATTAGCATAAAGAAGAGTTCCCATAGCACCGTCAGCGACTAAAATATCTGTTTTTAAACGTTCTAATAATCCTGACATAGCTCAACCTTCCTTATTTTCCGTATTTTGCTCGAACTTCCTTAGTTGCTTCTACTAATACTTTAAGTGAGGCAATTGTTTCTGGTTCACGACGTGTTTTAAGACCACAGTCAGGGTTAACCCAAAATTGTTCCAATGATAATTGACGAAGTGGACGTTCAATATTTGCAATAACTTCCTCTTTACTTGGCACACGTGGTGAGTGAATATCGTAAACCCCTAGACCAATTCCAAGTGGGTAAACCGCTGTTTCAAATGATTCAATCACATCACCGTGGCTACGACTTGTCTCAATAGAAATCACATCAGCATCCAAGTCACGAATAGAATCGATGATTTCATTGAACTTAGAGTAACACATGTGAGTGTGAATTTGAGTATCATCTTTGACAGACGATGTTGCGATGCGGAAAGCATGCACAGCGTCATCGAGATAAGCTTTTTGTTTAGCTTTACGAAGTGGCAAACCTTCACGAAGCGCAGCTTCATCCACTTGGATAATAGCAATGTCTGCATCTTCAAGCAACTTGATTTCGTCTTTGATAGCAAGACCGATTTGATTGAAAAGGTCTGCGCGTGAGATATCTGAACGTTCAAATGACCAGTTAGTGATGGTAATAGGTCCAGTTAACATTCCTTTCACAGGACGGTCAGTCAAACCTTGCGCATAAACCACTTCTTTTACTGACAAAGGTTGGATGTGTTTCACATCACCGTAAATAATTGGTGGTTTAACCGCACGAGAACCGTATGATTGCACCCAACCAAGTTTAGTTGTGGTAAAACCAGCTAATTTTTGACCGAAAAATTCAACCATGTCCACACGTTCAAATTCACCGTGTACCAAAACATCGATATCTAAGTCTTCTTGAATCTTAATCCAACGAGCGATTTCTGATTTGATAAAATCTTCATATTCAACATCAGAGATATTGCCACGTTTCCAAGCCAGACGAGTACGACGAACTTCTGGTGATTGAGGGAATGACCCAATTGTCGTTGTCGGAAGTGTTGGCAAACCTAGCTTTTCTTGTTGCACCTTGCGGCGAACTTTATAATCCACACGCTCAGTCGGCACATTTTCTAAACTTTCAAGAGTCACATTTCGGAAATCAGCTGCTTGCAAAGCGTCAAAGTCAACCACATGTTGCTTGTAAGCTTCAGATTCTTGACCATCCAAATATTGACTCAAAAGTTCAAGTTCTTGCAATTTTTCGTCTGCAAAGGCAAGACCATTTTTAAGAACAGGATCAAGGTCAGTTTCATTTTTTGTGGTAACTGGCACATGAAGAAGTGAGCAAGATGGTTGAATCACAAGATTGCCAACTTTAGCTTGTAGCTTTTCGAGCAATTCTGATGTTTTTTCAAAATCAGTTGCCCAGATGTTACGACCATCAACAACTCCTGCAAACACTTCTTTATTTTCAAAATAACCAGCTTCAACCGCTTCAAAATTTTCATCAAGGCCATGAACAAAATCAAGACCAAATGCTGCAACCGGAAGTTCTGATAACTCTTTAGCATCAATCAAAGCTTCAAAGTAAGTTTGGAAGATAATCTTGGCTTGTGGCACTTCTTTGGCAAAATAAGCATAAACGCATTTTGCTGCTTCAAGAAGATCTGCCCCTTCGTCCGTTACAAAAATCGGTTCATCAACTTGAATGTATGTTGCACCAGCTTCAACCAATTCTGTAAAGACTTGTTTGTAAAGTGGCAAGAGTTTTTTCACTGCTGAAGTAAAATCGCTAACCTCAGATGACAAGGCGACATAAGTGATTGGCCCAGTAATAACTGGCTTAGCCTTATCACCAACAACTTCTTTAGCTTCAAGGTACAAATCAAGCAAGCGTGTATTTGTCAAGTGCGGTTTAACTTTTGACCATTCTGGAACAATGTAGTGGTAGTTGGTGTTGAACCATTTTTTCATTGATGAAGCAACATTTTCCTTGTTACCACGCGCAATCGCAAAGAACAAATCCAGATTAATCTCTTCCTTGGCAAAACGATTTGGAATCACGCCAAATTGCACAGACAAATCCAAAATATGATCGTAAAGTGAAAAATCACCCACAGGAATAAAATCAAGACCTGCATCAGCTTGTTTTCTCAAAAATGATAAGCGCAATGCTTTCGCTTCTGCTTGCAATTCATCTTGTGAAATATTACCTGCCCAATAAGACTCAATCAATTTTTTCCACTCACGATTTTCACCCAAACGCGGATATCCCAAATTCGAAACCTTAACCATAGTTACCTCCTATAACCGTATTAGTTTAAAACTATACAATCCAAAAATTTTATAGTTAATATTTTAAACGATAAACCTTTATTTTTCAATGGTTCTAGCCATTCTATCTTTTTATGCTTTGCTATAATTTTTAACTATGCACTTAGAAT
>OGJX01001536.1_pt1 | contig 13094 bp, 12 predicted proteins | sample 1572381 | NCBI WGS metagenome assembly OGJX01 (sample SAMEA2582085, study PRJEB24529) | metagenome | biome: Human gut stool | place: China | collected 2011
TGGTGCATTACCACTTCTCCGTGCTTGCCACATAGTTCGCACGTTTTTGTTGTAAGCCTTTCTATCAAACTTAACGATGGTGTTTTGAACATATACGGCAGATTGTCACTTGGGGCTGTTTCACAATCCGTTTTACGGGCGTAACCCTCATTGTAGAATACCCTGTACTTGGTTTCTCCTCCCTTGTTTACAAAAGGCACGGCAAAGAGATTGTCCTTGCGGTATGTTTCAATGACTTTTCTCACTGACATATTCAGCTTTTGAGCAAGAGTTTTGTACATGGAGAACTTCATAATACAGCCGAAAGAGCGTCCCAAAGCCGATGCATTGTTTGCTATTGAGTAATAGTTGTAGAACCCTCGTATTTCGGTATTAAACTGAGATACAATCTCGTGCGCTTCATTGTCAATCATATAAGTCCTGCCTTTTGACACCCATGTTTCCTTGCCGCGTTTGGTGACAACTTTCATGGCTTCGAGGCTGAGCAGTTTATTCTTGATTACTTCTCTTGAAACGTGCAATATCACGTTCCCGTTGAAGTATCTGCGCACTGTTCCGTTACTGTTTCTCTTTGTGGCATAGTCTTTACGGACATATATTTCGTAACCCAAAAATTTTGCGCTGTCTTGTGCATTTGTAATCAAAGTCTTTTCCTGTGACATCTCCAGCCTTAACTTTTCCTGCATAAACTTGGTGATGTCAGCTTTGATTGTCTCACATTCGTTTTTCGTTCCGATAACCCCGATTAGAAAATCATCGGCGTAGCGCAGATATCTCAGTCTGCGAAAATTTCTGTCCATATCGTTGCCACTTGGCATTGTTAGTATCCGCTTCTGCTTTTCGTGCAGTTCTTCTACCATCCTTGTTCTTACGTTTACATCCTCTACTTCATTTATCCTACGTTTTAGGTAGTGTACTCTGCTGTTGAGTTTGCAAATATCCTTGTTGCGGCTTCTTACTGTCCCTTTATTGAATTTGTTGGCATATTCATTCATGTACTTATCGAACTTGTCAAGGTATATATTTGCCAAAATAGGGCTTATGATACCACCTTGCGGTGTCCCTGAATAAGTCTTGTTGAATTGCCACTCTTCCATGTACCCTGCATTGAGGAATTTCCGTATCAGACGAAGAAATCTGTCATCTGCTATTCTACCTTTCATTATTTCTATCAGCACATCATGGTCTATGTTGTCAAAGAAGCCTTTTATATCTCCCTCGATGAACCATTTTGCACCGTTGAAATTATTTTGTAGACTTTTCAGTGCTGTGTGGCAGCTTCTGTTTGGTCTGAAGCCGTGCGATGTCCACTCAAAGTGTCCCTCATATATAGCTTCAAGCACCATTCTTACTGCCTCTTGAACCAATTTGTCTTCAAAAGACGGTATTCCTAACGGACGCATCTTCCCATTCTTTTTCGGAAATTTTATGTTTCGCACTGATAAACTTGAAGCTATCGTTAAGATCTTCAGCTTCAAAAATATGATTTTCAATATCTGAGAAAGAATTTAATGAAAGGTCAACCCATTTTTGGTTCCATTCACGAAATGTTGTTTGACTTTGCCCGATAAGATGAAGATTTTTAACAGCTTCGATTTCTTCATTGACTGGTAATCCAAATAACGATTGCTTTCTTTCTTCCAAACTTGCAATCAATGAATCATTTCGTTTGCGTACGATGACGCCAACTAGATAAGCAATAATGACTAAAACAACTATTGCTACAAGCAGTAAAATAATTCCGCTCGACATTTAAAACTCCTTATAAATTGTCTTTTTTATCGTAAAAAATAGCTATAACATTACGATTATAACATACTTAGAGATTGTGTGCAGTATTTTTATGTTAATATTCGATTAAATATCAAGCGTACTGTAAACCGCATTTTCTTCAATGAACTCACGACGTGGTTCAACCTTATCTCCCATAAGCATATCAAAAATCTTATCTGCTTCGGCAGCGTCATCAACAGAGACACGTGCCATTAAACGATTTTCTGGATCCATTGTTGTTGCCCAGAGTTGGTGATCATCCATTTCACCAAGTCCTTTGTAACGTTGAACAGATGGTTTTGAACGACCATTGCTGTAGCGCTCAATTGCTGCTTGTAGTTCAGCTTCCTGATTAGCACCAGGTTGGATGTATTCTTTAATTTCACTACCAACTTTAACACCGTAAATTGGTGGTTGTGCGATATATACGTATCCTGCTTCCAATACCGGACGCATGAAGCGGTAAATCAATGTCAGAAGCAGAGTACGAATGTGAGCTCCATCGACATCGGCATCGGTCATGATAACTAGTTTGTGGTAACGAGCTTTTGTCACATCAAAATCTGCTCCAAAACCTGTTCCCATCGCTGTAAACAAGCTACGAATTTCTTCGTTAGCAAGAATTTTATCCATACTTGCTTTTTCAACGTTCAAGATTTTACCACGAATTGGTAGAATTGCTTGGTGCTCGCGGTCACGTCCTGATTTTGCAGAACCACCCGCAGAGTCCCCTTCGACGATGAACAATTCGTTCATTGATGCGTCGTTTGAAGAACAGTCTGCCAATTTACCAGGCAAGTTTGAAATTTCAAGGCCTGATTTCTTACGTGTTACCTCACGTGCACGTTTCGCAGCGATACGAGCTTTAGAAGCAAGAATTCCTTTTTCAACGATTTTCTTAGCAATTTGAGGATTTTCTAACAAGAAACGTCCAAAAGCATCGCTAAACAAACGGTTGGTAATTTTGACAACTTCTGAGTTTCCAAGTTTTGTTTTGGTTTGCCCTTCAAATTGTGGATTTGGGTGTTTAACAGAGATAACTGCTGTCAACCCTTCACGAACATCGTCACCAGTTAGATTATCGTCTTTTTCTTTAAGCAATTTATTTTGACGAGCATAATCGTTAATCACACGTGTCAATGCTGTACGGAAACCTTGTTCGTGAGTACCACCTTCGTGTGTGTGAATGTTGTTAGCAAAGCTCATCACTGTCTCGTGGTATCCAGTTGTATATTGCATAGCAACTTCTACTGAGATACCATCCATTTCACCATCAGTGTAAATAGGTTTATCAAAGATAACATCTTTGTTTTCGTTGATAAATTCAACGTAACTTGAGATACCACCTTCGTAGTGATAATGTTGCTCTTGTTCAATACCTTCACGTTTGTCAGTGATTGAGATGCGCAAACCACGGTTCAAGAAAGCAAGTTCTTGAATACGTTTAGCCAATTTATCAAAATCAAATACTGTTGATTCTGTAAAGATTTCACCGTCTGGAGTGAAGTGAACGGTTGTACCGTGACGATCTGTATCACCAATAACTTTCAAATCATCAACAACATGACCACGACGGTATTCTTGGTAATGAATTTTACCATCACGATAAACAGACACATCCAATTGTCTTGAAAGGGCGTTAACAACAGATGAACCTACCCCGTGGAGACCACCTGATACTTTATAACCGCCGCCACCGAATTTACCACCGGCGTGCAATACTGTAAAGACCGTTTCAACAGCTGGACGTCCTGTTTTTTCTTGAATATCGACAGGAATACCACGCCCATCATCGACAACTGTGATAGAATTATCTTTCTCGATAAAAACCTCAATGTGTGTGGCAAATCCTGCCAAGGCCTCATCGATTGAGTTATCGACAATTTCCCAGACTAAGTGGTGCAATCCTTCTTTTGAGGTTGAACCGATATACATTCCTGGGCGCATGCGTACAGCTTCAAGTCCCTCTAGGACCTGAATCTGACTGGCGTCGTACTCTTTCGCTAATTCTGCTAAATTTTTATTTTCTTCCGTCATTTACTTCACTATCTCCAATAAGGATTTTTTTCCATCAACTAACAAGGTATCAAAGCCAGCAGCCTGACCAGCTTCTTTATCAATTTCACGATCTCCAATAACCAAAGCATTGTCAATCTTATACTTTTCTTTGAGGTATAACATTGACTCTGGACTTGGTTTACGAGCAAAGCCGCTTTCTGATGTCACGACTTCAGTGAAATAAGGAAGTACCTTTGTTTTTTCTAAAATATCAAGGACTTGTTTATTTCGATGAGAAACCAAGAAATTTCTCCCACCGCTAGCCACAATTACCTGCAAAACCTCGCTGGCGCCTGTAAAAAGAACCGGTGTTTTCAAATAATCGGCTTCTAATGCTTTATATGCTTTCAAAAATTGTGGTTGGTTTGGGATAAATTTTTTAATAGCGGCATCTGTTGATTCCTTCAGCTTTTCATAGACATCATCATGCGATGCTTGACAGCCAAAATCAGCTAAAGTTTTCACAAAAGCCTGAGTGGACATTTCGTAATTATCGAGTAAAGTGCCACCCAAATCCCAGATATAATCATGGTAATTCATAACCAATATTATATCACATTTTTACATTTTTTTATAGTCTCTACCTCATCAATTTCCAACACCAGAGAACAAAATTTTCAAATTATTTTTTGACTGGAAAAATAACTTTTTAGCCAATAAAAAAGGCTTGGAAGAATTTTCCAAAACCTTTTTTAATAACGTTCACTTCGTCTGAAATGTTCTTCAACTTCTTGCTCATGGTGCAAATTATTTTGATAACTCATTGAGAGAATCAAACCAACACAAATCAAGTTAGTAATCAATGATGAACCACCCTGTGAGATGAATGGCAATGGAATACCAGTCAAAGGTAAGATCCCAACAGCAGCACCAATATTTTCAAAAATATGGAACAAAATCATCATGATAAATCCAGTTGAAATGTAAGTGTAGAATCGGTTGTTTGACTCAAAAGTCACACGAATCATGCGATAAATCAAAACAAGATACAAGGTCATGACAACAGCACAGCCAACAAATCCAAAATCTTCAGCAATAACTGTGAAAATCATGTCACTTTCACGAACTGGAACAGCAAGGTCAATAACATTAAAACCTTTACCACTAAGCCCACCGCTACCAATTGAAATCATACCTTGAGTTTGTTGGTAAGCAATTGATTTAGCGTATGAAAATGGATCTAACCAAGCTGAAATACGGTTAATTTGATAGGTATCCATTCCCAAACCATAGAAGATATCTTTGCCATGCGGTGATAAAAAAAGGGCTAGAAAACCTCCAATAATCACTGCTACCGCAATTACAACAGGCAAGATAATCCACCAAGAAATTCCTGACAATAAAATCAAACCTGCTAGAATAGCAGAGAATACCATGGCTGTCCCAAGGTCTTTTTGCAAACCTAATAACACCATGACCGGCAAGGTAATCAAAGCAAAGATTCCAAGAAGCTTCCAATCGTTTTTTAAATTATCTTCTGGTACTTTGTGTCTAAACCAAATCGATGCTCGAGCTAGCATCAAAATGTAAGAGACCTTCATGAATTCGGAAGGTTGAAATAAGGTTACTGACCCAATGGTTACCCAGTTTTTGGCACCGGTTGATTCTACCAATTCTGGACTATAAAAAATCAAAGGTAAAATCATCAAAGCCAGGCCCAAGGCATACAAATAAGGGGTGACTTTCCATAAAAATTCAGTACTAAAGAGCATAACAACAAAGGCAACTACACACCCTAAAAAGATCCAAACACCTTGTTGTGTCATTACTTTTGCAATTGTTCCAGGATAGTCATTTGACGTTGCAATATAAACGGCTACCAAACCAATTAGCAAAAGAAAAAAAACAGGTAAAATTACAGAATAGTCGATTCGACTATCAATAGAATATTTTTTTCTTGCCATCTTACTTCCTTCGTTTCTAGTCAAAAAATATTATATCATTTTTTAATTAGAATTGAGGAAAAAACCTGGTGAAAATACGAGAATTTTTCAGAAAAAATTAAGTTGTATTTTTCAGGGATTTTCCTGTACATTTTCAAGAAAACTAAAAAACTGAACCCTATTAGGATCAGTCTTTTACCGGTCAAGCAAGTCAATTTAGCTCAGTCTGAACGACCTAAATAAACTCGCCTCTTCTCTCCCCTGCCGGAATCGAACCAGCAACTACTCCTTAGGAGGGAGTTGTTATATCCATTGAACTAAGGGGAGCTATGAAAAAATCTGTCGCAAGGACAGATTTTTATTATCGAATCTTTATCGTCAAAATTAACGACGGATTTCTTTAATACGAGCAGCTTTACCTTGTAATGCACGCAAGTAGTAAAGTTTAGCACGACGTACTTTACCGTGACGAACAACTTCGATTTTTTCTACACGTGGAGTGTGAACTGGGAATGTACGTTCAACACCGATACCACTTGAAATTTTACGAACTGTGTACATTTCTGAGATCCCTTGACCTTTACGTGAAATTACCACACCTTCGAAAATTTGGATACGTTCACGGTTTCCTTCAACAACTTTTGCGTGAACACGAACAGTATCACCAGGTTGGAATGCAGGGATGTCAGTACGTAGTTGACCTTCAGTCAAGCTTTGAATTAATGGATTCATTTAATTATTCTCCTATCTTACTAATCATTAGGTGCTTGTCCCAGCGGATTAGCCGTATTTTAGTGCGTCCATTACACACTCTTCGTATTTTACCAAAAATACCTATAGCTGTAAAGCAAAATGCCTGATTTTTTTGAGCTTTTTTCTAGAAGTCTAGAACTTCTTGTCCTGTGTAAATAGAATGGTTTCGATTAAGACTGTAAGCAAAAATCATAACCAAAGCAAAATATGGTAAATTTGCAAAACCAAAGACTTCTCCACCAATAAAGATTGGAGCCAAAAGCGTATTTGTAGCACTTCCGAAAACACTGATGTAGCCAGCTGCGGCGACGAATTCAACTGGTAAACCAAAGACATTTGCTAAAACAACACCGAGTGATGCACCGATGGCAAAGAGTGGTGTGACTTCGCCACCTTGAAAACCAATTGCCAAAGTTGCCACAGTCAAGACCAACTTCAAAAGCCAATCATAAAAGTAAATGTTTTTCCCAGAAAAACTTGCATCAATCAGATTAGTTCCAAGGCCTGAATAACGTCCATGATACAACATCAAGAAAAGAAGACTAAGCACAATCCCACCAAACAAAATTCGATAGTAGGGATTATCCATAACTTCTTTGGCTTTTTGCTTAGCATAGGCAAGTAAAGCAGCAAAGGCATTGCCGACTAGTCCAAAAATAAGTCCTAGCAAAGCAAGTTTGCAAAACAGCCAAGCATTAAAAGTTAGTGAAACATTGACAAAGTGGGCAAATTTCTCTAATCCTAATGCGTGCGATGTTGCACTTGCCACAAATGAAGCAATTGTCATTGGTAAAAGAGCTGGTAATTGCAATTTTCCAAGAACTAATATCTCAAGTCCAAAAAAGACAGCCGCTAAAGGGGTTTGAAACAAACCAGCAAAACCAGCTGCCATACCCGTTACAAGAAACAAGCGGGAGCTATTTTCAAAAGAGAAAAACTTGCTAAAAGCATGTGAAATCGTCGCCCCAAGTTGGACAGCAACACCTTCACGACCAGCACTTCCTCCAAAAAGATGAGTTAGCCAAGTTGCTACAGTTACCAAAGGTAACATGATCAAGGGAATTTTCTTTTCATCTCCTTGACTCACCGCAAAAAGTAGACCCATTCCTTTGCTAGCTCGACTGTCCGCTTTTTGATAAAGAAAAACAATAACAAGCCCAATTAGTCCCAAAAATGGAATCACATAATTGAAGTTTTCTGTTCGAAAAGCACTAAGCATTAACAAGACGCGACCAAATACAGTATCGACACAGCCTATTAAAATTCCAATAAGAAAACTTGCGCCGATAACTTTTAAGAGGACACCATAAGAATAATCTTGGTTATCTTTTAACTTTTTAATCATTAGAGCTACCTTCTTAATCTAAATCAGCCTTTAATTGTTTAGCTTGATAATCGCGAGAATTTTTTATAATATCCGCAAAAGTATCAACTAATGTTGCCTCAAAAGCTTTATTTTGAACACGACTAGCAACTTTTTTTAAGACAGCATCTTCACGACTGGTATCTAAAATAGCTTTTCCAGTAGCTTTTTATATGCTGCTACTTGATTCACCAAGGTCATGCGTTTTTCAAGAAGTACTACTAATTCCTGATCCACTTGATCAATTTCTTGACGGATAACATCCAAATCTTTTACTGACATTTTTTCTCTATCCTTATCTTTTTTTGAATTTCTACTATAAAAATGACTTATTCTTTTTTCGTTTGATATAAGTTCCCAATAAGCTGATGGCAATAAAAATAACAAGCAGTACAATAATCAGTCTTAAATTTCCCGCGACGACCGCATCACCACCTAAGGCATACAATAAACTACTCGGCAATACTCCGATTGTAACGTAGAGAACCCATCTGCGCCAAGACAATTTGATTTTTGCCACGTGATAATTGATTAGTAGGGTTGGAATCACAGGAATCATGTAACCTAGCATAATGCCTAGTTCTTGATTTTCAACAGCATTGATGACATTTTTAAATCCTGCAAAATGTTTCTTCAACTTGCTATCATTGTCCTTCAAATCAATCATTTCCAGAACTCTGACAAAGAGAAAATTTCCAAGAACATTTGCTGAGAGATTCATCAAAAATCCAATAGCAGGTCCGTAAATCAAGCCATTAAAGATAGCAAAAATCGCATTCGACATAAAAGGAATGACTGCTGTCAGAGCTGTCAAAAATAGCAAAATAGTGATATTCAGCAGATTTTTTGTTCGTAACTGCATCAAAAACTGTGTCAAAGCTGTCTTTGAGCTAGATTGCCAAAAAGAAACGATCAATTGCCAGTGCCTGATGACATAAATCATAAAATAGCCACAAATACTAAACAAACCAAGAATTACTAATAACTTGCGTAGCTGACCATATTTGTACTCATGTTTTTTCATATCGTTTCCATTATAAAGAAAAGTTTATAGCTTGACAAGAATACTCAAGAGATAAAAAGATTATTTTTTAGAATTTTCAAACATTTATCCAACAGAACCTTCCATACTCATAGTAATCAAACTATTCATTTCAACGGCATATTCCATAGGAAGTTCTTTGGTAATCGGCTCCATAAAGCCATTAACAATCATGGCTGTTGCTTCTTCTTCAGAAATTCCTCGACTCATCATGTAATAGAGTTGTTCCTCAGAAACTTTTGAAACCTTAGCTTCGTGTTCCAAAGATACATTTGAGTTATGAATTTCATTAAATGGGATAGTATCTGAACTTGATAAATCATCCATTAAAATCGTATCACATTCAATGTGTGATTTTGAGCCTTCACTATGCTTGCCAAAGTAAACTGAACCACGATAGTCTGTCTTGCCACCATCCTTAGCTACTGATTTTGAAATCAAGGTTGATGAGGTATGTGGAGCATTGTGATAAACTTTACAGCCAGCATCTAGGTGTTGACCATAATTGGCAAATGCCATGGAAAGCACTGACGTTTTGGCGTGTGGACCGTCTAAAATCGAACATGGATATTTCATATTGACCTTACTTCCGAGGTTACCATCAATCCATTCTAACATGCCGTTTTCTTCGACCTTACCACGTTCAGTTACTAGGTTGTAGACATTATCAGACCAATTTTGCATGGTCGTGTAACGAAAACTAGCATCACGTTTGACAATAATTTCTACCGTTGCTGCGTGAAGACTATTGGTTGTGTAATTGGGAGCGGTGCAACCTTCAATGTATTGAATTGAAGCTCCTTCGTCGACAATAATCAAACTACGTTCAAATTGTCCTGCATTTTCACCATTAATACGAAAATAAGTCTGTACTGGAATATCACACTGCACGCCCTTTGGCACGTAAATAAAAGTTCCACCTGACCAAACAGCACCATTTAGAGCTGCAAATTTGTGTTCACTGTTTGAAACAATTTTCCCAAAATACTCTTTAAATAAGTCTGGATATTCTTGCAGAGCTGTGTCAGTATCGGTAAAGATGATTCCTTGTTTTTGGAACTCTTCTTTCATATTATGATAAACCACTTCAGACTCGTACTGAGCTACAGCACCAGAAAGGTAGTCACGCTCTGCTTGTGGAATCCCTAAACGCTCAAAAGTTTCTTTAATCTTATCCGGAACATCATCCCAGTCATTAACCTTCTTATCTGCTAGCTTTTGAAAATAAATGACATCATCAAATTCAATTCCAGATAAATCTGGTCCAAAATCTGGCATAGGAAGTTTATAAAACAACTCCAAGCTCTTCAAACGATAATCAAGCATCCATTTGGGTTCATGCTTGTAAGCAGATATATTTCGCACGATTTCTTCTGTTAACCCCTTACCCGTCGAATAAGTCGGAGTAAGATCATCGTGAAAACCATAATCGTAATCTCTATTTTTAGTCATAATGACACCTCACTTTATAAAAAATTCTTTATGAAAAGAAGAGAAAAAAGAGATTGGAGCACACTCCAACCTCAGTTTCTTATTTAGTTTACTTTTTCAGAAATAGTTTCTGCGAAAGCTTCTAGATTTGCAATATCTTCATCTTCTGCAGCTAAGTCAACTTTAACTGAATCCGCACCTTTTGTTGCACCAGTCAAGGAAAATTGTTCTTCAAATTCGTCAACTGCTTTACAGAAGTAATCGTAGAAAGTATCACCAGATCCAACAACACCGAAGATTTTATCTGTCAAATCAACATCTGCAAGATCTTCGTAAAAATCAACGATTTCATCTGGCAATTCACCATCACCGTATGTGTATGATGCAACAATCGCAACATCAGCATCTTCAAAATCAGCTGCATCAACTGTTGTACATTCGTCTACTTCGACAGTGTGTCCAAGTTCTTCGAACTTATTTCCAACAATGTCAGCAATTTCTTCAGTATTTCCTGTCATGCTGGCATAGACAATCTTAACTAAAGCCATAGTTCCCTCCAAACATAAATTACCACTATTGTAGCATATTTTTACAGAAATGTTTTATATAAATTGTCAATTTTCGATAATAAATCAGCTTTTTGGGCTTCTGTTGTAAAGGATGCTTGGATAGCATTTTTATTAAATGTTAGGAAATCATCTATACCAACACCAAAGTGTTTGACAAAGAGTGCGTATTCTCTTGTTAAGTTAGTATCAGAAACCGTACGGTTATCAGTGTTAATGGTAATCTTAGCACCAGCATTTTTCAAGGCAAGAAAAGAAAATTCTTCCAAAGATTTCGCAGCTTTGGTTTGGAGATTACTTGTCAAGCATAACTCAGCTGTCACACCTTTTTTGACAAATTCTTGAATCAATTCAGGTTGGTCATAAATAGCTGTGGTATGACCAAGGCGCTTGATATCAAGGGCGATAGCATCTGCAATATAGTGAGCGCAACCACACTCACCAGCGTGAAATGTCAAAGGAAGTCCTAACTCCTGAGTGTGCTTGATAATAGCCTCTAATTCTGCAGGTGGAAAATCTAGTTCATTTCCTGCAAAATCAAAACCAGCTAATCCTTTGTCAGCTAACTGGATAACATGGTCAAAAATATCACGTGTCACATGTGCAGGCGATTGTTTCATGCCACAGACAAGAACCTTAGCCACAATGCCAAAATCTGCTTCTGCCTTTTTAAGACCTGAAAGTACAGCTTCAACGGTTTCAGAAGCTGATAAGCCTTGGTCCATTGAAAATTCAGGCGCAAAGCGAATTTCAGCATAAATCACATTTTCCTGCGCAGCTTGTCTAGCAACATCATAAGCAGCCAAATGAAGAGCTTCTTTCGTCTGCAAAAGCGGACGGACAAAATCAAATGCTTTTAAATAATCCATCAAAGATTCTGCCTCAGCAGGTGCGGTAACTAAGTCTTTCAAATCTTCATCTGCTGCTGGAACAGCAATATCTGCCATATCTGCTAATTGACGAATTGTCTCCAATGAGATGGAACCATCCAAGTGACAATGTAATTCTGTCTTTGCCAAGTCTTTTAACGTTGTTGTATCCAAGTTAGCCTCCTCTAATTAAATTTTTTAGGTACTATCTTAACACATTCTTTTTGTTTTGCAAAGAAATTTTTCTTAAAAAATAAGTCACAGGATTTTTCCTGCAACTTATCCAAGTTTTAGCTTAAAATAGCTGTTTGTAAAGAGCGATTGTTTCTTCCAATGTTGGCATAAAAGGATTGCCTGGTGCGCAAGCATCAAGCAAAGCGTTTTTAGAAAGAAATTCGAAGTCGAATTCTTCTTCCTTAATATCAAGTTCTGTCAATTTCTTAGGAATACCAACGGTTGCTGACAATTTTTCGATTTCTGCAATAGCATAATCAGCACATTCTTGGTCACTTTTATCTTCTGTATGAAGTCCTAGTCCTTTAGCCACATCTCGGAAAGCTGCTGGAACGTGTTTGGCATTTTCACGTTCTACAATTGGTAAGATCATCGCACAGCAGACACCCTGTGGCAAATGATAAACAGCACCAAGTTGGTGAGCCATCGCATGCACGTAACCAAGTCCTGCATTATTAAATGCCATACCACCTAAGAAAATAGCATTACCATAGCTTCACGCGCTTCCAAATCTTCACCATTTTCAACAGCTCGTGGCAAAAATTCTTTGATTAACTCAATCGCACCAACTGAAAGTTTTTTCGTTGCAGCATAAGCACCTGGTGTTACCAATGCTTCGATAGCGTGAGTTAATGCATCCATACCAGTTGCTGCAGTTAATGACTTAGGCATTGAAACCATAAGTTCTGGGTCATTAACTGATATCAAGGCTAAGCTATTTTTATCAACCATAACCATTTTAACTTTGCGTTCTTCATCTGTGATGACGTAGTTGATTGTAATTTCAGCTGATGTTCCTGCAGTCGTATTAATGGCTACAACAGGAAGACCTTTTTTAGATGATTTGTTAACGCCTTCGTAGTCTTGCGGACGACCACCATTTGTTGCCAAAATTGAAATACAACTAGCAGCATCTTGTGGTGAACCACCTCCAAGTGAGATGATAAAGTCACAAGCATTTTCTTTCAAAGCAGCTAGACCTTCTTCGACATTTTTGACTGTTGGATTTGGATCAACATCGCTATAAACAACATAATCAATATTTTCTGCATCAAGTGGTGCCGTTACTTTAGGTAAAATATCACTTCCAGCAATAAAATGATCTGTTACCAAAAGAGCCTT
>OGJX01001537.1_pt1 | contig 13067 bp, 12 predicted proteins | sample 1572381 | NCBI WGS metagenome assembly OGJX01 (sample SAMEA2582085, study PRJEB24529) | metagenome | biome: Human gut stool | place: China | collected 2011
AGGACGGTTGCCAAAACGGAGAGCCGTGCTGGAGCTGTCAGCGAAGCTGACTGAGAGGTTTCGCAGGCCGGCGCCCACAACCAACCAACCTCTCCGGCCTTTCAGGCCACCTCCCCTATAAGGGGAGGCATAACGATGAACGACAGGGGCCCTCGGCCCCACATGGAGATCAATCATGATAGATATTCACTCACATATTTTATACGACATTGATGATGGCTCTGAATCTTTGGACATGTCGCTGCAGATGCTGCGTATGTCTGTCGATTCCGGGGTCACCGATATTATTGCGACGCCTCATGTTAATCGACAAGGACACATTCCGTCCTGGCAGACGATTCTCGACAAGGTAGCAGCCCTTCAGGAAGAAGCGGATAAGGCCCAAATCCCTATCCGTATCTATACGGGCGCGGAAGTGGAACTGAATGGGGACACGCTGCGTTTCATGAAGGAAAATCACGACGATTATTGTCTGGCTGGCAGCCGTTATGTCATGTTGGAACTGACCGACCAGTCCCAGCCGGATATCGTCGAAAAGATGATTTATGAGTTGCAAATGCGCGGGTTCCTGCCGCTTTTGGCCCACGTAGAACGATATGAGCGCCTCATGGAGCGCCCGGAAACGCTCTTGGCATGGATGAATAAGGGCGTCCTGGCTCAATGCAATACAGGCAGTTTCACGGGCTATTTCGGCTCGAAACTGCAGCAGCGCGTCCGCGACCTCTACCGCAATGGCATGATTCACTTCCTCGGCAGCGACGGGCACCGCGTGGAATTCCGCACGACGGATATCCGCAAAGCCCACGAAGAACTGGATCGCCTGGCCGCCAAGGATAAGCCGCATGTCAATCTTTGGAATACGGCGACGCGCAATGCCGAATGTATTTTAAAGAACCGCGTCTTTTATCCCGATTTGCCGTCGCACTGGCAAAAGGAGAAAAAAGGCTTTTTCCATCGTCTCTTTGGTTGAACATAGGATGTGAATACAGATGTTAAAGAAAAGTATACTGGCATTGGCTGCCGTGACTGCCTTGTGGACCGGGACGGCCTGTGCCGAAGAGTATTATATGCGGCCTGGCGATGAGCTCAACATCGTCGTCACGCAGCAGCAGGACTTGGGCAATTCGTCATCGAATCAGTCTCCTTTCGTCGTCCGGCCCGACGGCAACGTATCCTTTCCCTTAGTCGGGGAAATCCATGCCGAAGGCATGACGGTCTCTCAGTTTACCGACGTCCTGCAGCAGGGACTGGCTCGGTATATCGTCGACCCCGACGTATCCGTCAATATTTCCAAGTTAGGCCGCATCCGGGTCTACGTCTTTGGCGAAGTCAGGAAGCCCGGTGCCGTGGAACTGGAAAAGGGCCATACTGTCATCGATGCCATCGGGGCAGCCGAAGGCTTTACGCGGGATACGGCGAAGAAAAAGATTTTCCTCATCCATCAGGACCAGCCGAAATCGCTCATTCCCATTAATCTCAATAATATGCTCAAAACCGGCGATATGTCGCAGAACGTCACCCTTCGCGAAGGGGACATCCTTTACCTGACCAAGAACCATCGCATCGACTTTGCCCGCGATATTGCGCCGATCTTCAGCAGTATTTACATGATTACCGAAGCGAAAGACAACTTAGATAACAATTAGTATTTACCATACAGGAGTTGAACAGGGTGGAAGAAATAACCATTGATTTGAAAGACCTCTTTCAAGTCGTCATGGCCAACAAGAAGAAAATCGCAGCTATTACGGCGGCCTTCATGATTGCCGGCGGGGCCTATCTGCTCATTGCGTCGCCGGTGTATCAGTCGACGTCGCTGCTGCGCATCAAGCAGGATAAGGGCCTGGGCGATTCGATTTTGTCCAAAGTGTCCGGCGGCAATACCTTGGACGATAAGCAGCGCATGATGACTGATGCAGAAATCCTCAAGAGCCGCAACGTCGTCATGCCGGTCATCGAAAAGACGGAAGAACGCGACGACGATGGCGAATTGCCAGAATATGAAAGCTATGTCAAAAAACATATCGTCACCAAACCGTATAAGGATACGGAAATCTTGGAAGTCGATGTAACCGGTAAGACGCCGGAACAGGCCCAGGAAGCCAATAACCTCATCGTCCAGGGCTTCATGAACCGCCTGACCGAACTGAGCCATGACGAACAGAAGCGGACCCGCGAGTTCCTGGAACAGCGGCTGGGTGCTTCCAAAGATGAACTTAGCAAAGCTGAAGATAAACTGCAGCAGTATCAAGCCGCCAACAAGATGTACTCGACGGACGACCAGATGAAGCAGCTCACGGATAAATTGAACATCGTCGACAAAGCCAAGGCCGAAAACCAGCTCAACTTGGAAACGGCCCAGGCCGGCCTGAGCAGCGTCAATGAACAGCTCAGCTCGGCTGGCGTCTCCATCGCCGACAGCCCGGCTATCCAGCAGTATAAGACCCAGCTGGCCCAGTTGGAAGCGACCAAAGCCAGCTACGTCGGCAAATACACAGACGAACATCCGAAGATGCAGGAAATCAACAACCAGATCAATTCCACCCGGGATTCCCTGAATCAGGAAATCAGCAAGATTGTCGCCCAGCAGGCGCCGTCCAGCAACAGCGTCCAGCAGGGCTTACTGGCCGATAAATTCAAGAATGAAGCGGCCATCGCCGTCGCTCAGAGCAAGAAGACGGCTCTGGACCAGATGGATGCCCAGAACGACGCTATCATCGCATCCCTGCCGGAAAAAGAACAGGGCTTCGTCCGCGTCAAGCGCGATGCCGACGTGTCCAATGAAATCTACGTCATGTTGGCCAAACGCCTGGAAGAAGCCAAGGTCGCCGAAGTCATGGTGCCGAACGAAGTCCAGGTCATCGATGCGGCTACGCTGCCGGAAAAACCGATTAAACCGCGGAAAGTGCTGATTATGGCTATCATGACTCTGTTAGGCCTCATCGTCGGTATGGGAACAGTCATCGTCCAATCCCTCATGTATCGCAAGATACGGACGGCCGAAGACGTGGAAAAAGAATTGGGCCTGCCTGTCCTGGGCATGATTCCCGATACCAATACCTTGCAGAAGGAACCGGACAGCAGCCATGGCCTGTGGTCGAAACTTAGGAGGAAATTATGGCGGAAATAGATTTTATCACCCATTATGACAGCCGGTCGCCGGTATCCGAAGCCTATCGGGCTATTCGGACGAACTTACAGTTTTCTGGAGCTGGCAAGACCTTGAAGACCATCGTCTTTACGTCGGCCGTTCCTGGCGAAGGGAAGTCGACGACCGTCGCCAATTTGGCCATCGCCATGGGCCAGGACGATAAAAAAATCCTGCTCATCGACTGCGACATGCGCCGACCTGTCGTTCATCGCCGATTTAGCCTGATTAATCGGGGGCTGAGCAACTGCTTTGCCGAAGACTGGCCGTTGAAAGAAGTCATCCAGGCTGACGTCTTCCCCAACCTGGATATCGTCACCAGCGGACCTATTCCGCCGAATCCGGCCGAACTCTTAGGATCGAAGAAAATGGAGGCTTTGCTGCAGGAAGCTGCAGAAGCCTACGATTACGTTTTCCTCGATATGCCGCCTGTCCTGGCCGTTACCGACGCTGCCCTCATGAGCAGCCGGGTAGATGGTACCGTCATCATCCTGGGCAGTGGTGACATCAGCCCGGACGAAGGAAAGCAAGCCAAAGAACTCTTAGAAAAAGTCCACGCCAACATCCTCGGCGTCATCTTGAATAAAGTCCCGCAGCACCACAAGAGCGGCTACTATTACTACTACTATTACGACGAAAATCATAATAAAAAACGGAAACGCCGTTAGTAGTATGGCTCCCCTGATAGGCCCTTTTTGGCCCGTCAGGGACTGACCGGAGGGAAGTGCAGGACGGTTGCCAAAACGGAGAGCCGTGCTGGAGCTGTCAGCGAAGCTGACTGAGGGGTTCTTACAGCGACCAGTCAGCTATATATCCAACTGGTCAATGTGGCATGGTTTCACGACTGGCGGTCTGCGACCGGCAAACCAACCTCTCCGGCCTTTTGGCCACCTCCCCTATGAGGGGAGGCTTAACGACGAACGATGGGGCCACCGGCCCCAATCCTCACGAAAGGAATGAAAAAAGGTCATGAAGACCCGTGTCTATCCTACGTCACGTAAACTTTTCGGTTTACTCGGTGACGTGACTATCATCACCCTAACCTACATACTCCTGACCTATCTGATTATCCCGCCGAGTGCGTGGGAAGTACATCAGGCTTTATACTCGGGGATGCTGCCGATTGCCGTTATCTTCACGGTCATGATGTTCAGTATCAACGGTCTTTATACGATTGAACACAAGCGCTTCAGCGAAGTCCTGATCAGCCTGGCTGTCAGTCTCTTCCTGGTCCTCATCCTGGTCATGGCCTTGAGTTTCGTCATTCATGAATTCGCTTATTCCCGGGTCTTGATTATTTCCAGTACGGCCGTACAATTCGTCCTGCTCGGCTTTTGGAAGCGGGCCGTCCAGCGTTGGGAACAGAGCCTTCATCCCGTCCGCCGGGTCATGATTATGGGCAACGAAGACGAATGTCGTCATGTCCATTACCGCATGAGTGCCCAGCCTCAGCTCAAGCTGAAGCTCCAGCACGTCATCATGGACCCGCAGAAGGATTGGCGTCAGGAACTGGAATCCTGCGACATCGACACACTCATCATCTGCTCGGATATCCCTATCACGACTAAGGCGGATATCGTCAACTATTGTACGGATAAAGAAATCCAGCCCTACATCATTCCCGGCTCTTACGAAATCTTCTGCAACGGTGCCATGCTGCAGAAAATCGACGACATCCCGGTCTTCCGGCCCAAGAGCCTGCGCCTCAGCGTAGAACAACGGGCCGTCAAGCGTACTGTCGACATCATCGTGGCCGGTATCGCCTCAATCTGTGCCTTACCCTTCGCTATTCCCGTCGCACTGGCTATTAAACTCGGTGATGGCGGTCCCGTCCTCTACAGCCAGGTCCGCGTCGGCCGCTTCGGCAAGGAATATAAGGTCTACAAATTCCGTTCCATGCGCGTCGATGCGGAAAAATATTCCGGTCCCCAGCTGGCGACAGAAGACGACCCGCGCATTACCAAAGTCGGCAAATTCATTCGCGCCACCCGACTGGACGAACTGCCGCAGATCCTCAACGTCCTCAACGGCGACATGAGCCTCGTCGGGCCCCGCCCAGAACGGCCCTTCTTCGTCGAACAATTCAAACAAGAGAACCCCGAATACGCCTATCGCCATAACGTCAAACCGGGCATCACCGGCCTGGCCCAGGTCTTTGCAAAATACAACACTACGCCGTACGACAAACTCGTCTACGACCTGATGTATATCGAAAACTACAGCATCTTGGAAGACTTCATCATCATGATCCAAACCATCAAGATTCTAGTCACCAAGAGCGCCACCGAAGGCAAAGATGTCAGCGGCAAAGACCTGGACCTAAGCAAATTCCAGCGCTAAAAAGCCCTCAAAGCCTCCCACAAAGCCTCCCCTAATAGGCCCTTTTTGGCCCATCAGGTGCTGACCGCAGGGAAGCGCAAGATGGTTGCCAAAACGGAGAGCCGTGCTGGAGGTGCCACGAAGTGGCGGAGAGGTTCTTCCTATTTTTACAAAGGATGGATTCATCATTATGTCTTATTATATTATAGATAGCGTTATTAAACATTATTTTTGAATGAATTAAAAGTAAAGAGAGGAAAAGTATGAAGCGTCTGGTTATTTTAACAAAAAACTATGGATATAATTTCACAGGTGCTACTATGGCGACTCAACAATTTGTGAAATGTTGGAGCCAGAATTTTGAAGAAGTGGTTGTTTATACATTACATGAAGGAGAGCGTTTTGAGCAGGATAATATCTTTGTGAACACCTTTTCTCAGATACCTTTTTTGTTTACAGCATTACGAAGCGCAGAAAAAGAAAAGTACGACACCATTTATTATTCTGATGATCATTTTGGATTTCTTTTGGCTTTGCTTGGAAAAAAATATTTCCATACCTATCATGGTAATTGGCCAGATGCAGCTAAAATCAGTCTTAAATTTTGGTTAAAGTCCTTTTATTTTCGTCCTCTCTATTATTTAACATTAAAAAATGCAGTTTATATAATTAATGTATCCTATTACATGAAAAAATTTACCGATACAATTAATAAAAACAGTACAGTTATTCGGAATGGTATGGATTTTAAGCTTGATAATCATCAAGAACGGAAACATCCAAATACTTGTCTTATGGTAGGCAATGTGGATCAAAGAAAATATAAATATTGTGTTGCTTTAGCTAGAATTCTTCAAGCCAAGAAGTCAAGTATTAAAATTGATATTTATGGAAAAATTCTTGACCATAATGTAGCCGATGAATTAGGTAAATTTGAGAATGTGAGGTTGATGGGAATGGTCAGGAATATTCCTTATCAATCTTATGATGTATTCCTGAACCTATCGATTATAGAAAATTTGTCCATCTCCGTTTGTGAGGCAATAGCTAATCATGTGCCGGTAATCTGCTTTGATGTGGGTGGACTTGGAGAAGTAGTGAAAAATGGTCTTACTGGCTACGTTGTACCGAATAAAAATATGAATCAATTATATGATGCCATTGTCAAAACACTAAGACATCCTATCCATGTGGATGATTCTGTGTTAAGTGATTTTAAATGGGATTGTTCTGCTGATAAGTATGTAAAACTATTTGAGGAGTTTGAATATGGAAAATAAACGAATCATTATTTTAGGACCTGTGACAACAAAAAATTACTTTGGAGGCGTTGCCAATTTTGATGAAGAGTTGAACGAAGCATTTCTGCGAGCAGGGTATGAGTCTGTTATTGTGACGGTACAGAAGGATTTGATTCATCAAAAGGAAGGTAATGTTAAACAATGTAGGTCTTTTTTTGATGTTTACAAATTTATTAAATCCTATTCACCTCGGATGGTCATTGCAGCTCTGCAGTATGGGGCATTCTTTTATATTCTCCCCAAAAATCTAAAAAAAATCTATGTACTTCACGGTTTTTTTGATCGAGTATATTATAGCCATTTAAAAGCAATTTTAGCCCCTCTTTATCAAAAATTGGTTACGTTGAAAGCAGACCGGGTGATTTCCAATAGTTACTTTACCCGTATGATTAATAATGATTTTTTCAATATCCAAGCCGATTCCGTTATTCACCTTGGAGTAGCACCAGAATATTTGGAAAGAGCCTCTAAAGAAACGCATTTCAATAAGGAAAAGCACTCAATCTTATTTGCTGGTCGCCTCATAAAATCCAAAAGACCTCTTATGCTCTTGAAAGCATTAAATGTACTGAAAGAGAAAAAGTTGGACTACATTTTGTATTTGGCGGGTAATGGAGAAGAAAAAGAAAATTTATTGAAGTATGCCCAAGAAAACGGAATCAATATGAAGTATCTAGGAAGTTTATCCCATGATGATTTATATGACTACTATAAACGAAGTGAAGTCTTTGTTTCTCTGAATGATTCTGAACCAATGGGAATCGTATTTTTTGAGGCCGTACTCCTTCATTGCAAGATTATCAGCCCATTTACGGGGGGGCAGGTCGAATCATTATATGATTTACCTACCAATACAAGATGTTTTGTTGATGCAGATTCATCGGAGAGCATTGCGAATGGGATAGAGAAAATGTTCCTGAGTAGCAATGATAACCTGGGCCCAGGAAATCTGGACTTGAGCTACGAACACGTGGTGAAGAAATTCTTGGAACTTTAGCACTATGTAATTCGTCAGTAATGTTTCATTGTAAAATAAAATCTATTGGGGACTTATATTATGGTTATGAAATTTAAACTCAGAAATTTTTCATTCCTATTGTTTTTTCTTTTCATGAGTTTTGCATCCGTACTTGGTTTTAGTCAGTTCAATGAAGCTGGTCTAGGAAGAACTGTTATCCGATTTTTTGTTTTGTTGGGAACTCTGTTTTTAATCATTGATTATCTTGCGCTAAAAAATCCGAGTATCTTCTTTGTTTTTTATAATAATGTCTTCGGTTTTTGCATTGCTATCTGTTACGCAAACCAAATTGATGTATATGGAAGAATTGTAGAAAAAAAAGTAGCCGAAAAATTGCAAGACTATAAAGAAGTTACTCTACATGGATTTGTTCCTTTTTCAGAAATTGATTTATCTCAATACGCTTTTTTGTTATCGACTTCTACAAGGGAAAATCTTCCTATATCAATTGTAGAAATATTAAAATTTAAATTATCCGTACTTGCATTTTCTGTTGGCGGTATTCCTGAGGTTATTGATGATACTTCTGGCAGATTATTAGATACTAAAGACATGAAAAAAAATGTTGGAATAATTCGTCAAGTCATTGAACAAAGAGGAGAATTTACTTTTGATAATATAATATTGGATAAATTTGATTGGAACTTATCGTCTGAAAAGTATCTCAATATTTTTAAAACACTTATTCTGTAATTTATAAGAATTGAAAGAAAGTTTGAGTGATTTATATATGATTATATATTCGGTATATATTTTTTTGGGAATAGCTTTTTTCCTTACTTTTTTCGATATTACCAATATAAGTGATGAAAAGAAAAAATGCTTATTTGCTTTTCTGTGCCTTTGGGCAATCTTAATAGTGACTTTTCGAGAAGGAATTGGATTTGATTATGATGCTTATATTGATATATATAATTCTACACCACCAATTACTGAGTGGAAGGAAAAATGGCAATTTTTATTTTCAGGAAGAATAGCTTTTGTGGAGTTAGCTTATCTCTTTATTAATGCCGTTACAAAATCGATTTTCGATATATATGAAATTGTATTCTTTGTTATAGCAATAATTAGCTTTTATACATATTATAAAACAATACCGCGAATGACTAGATACATTTTTTCTACGTTTTTAGCGTATATTGCTACTGTGTTTTTTTATAAAGAAATGGGGCAAATCAGACATGGAGTCGCAATGGCATTGGTCCTTTATTCTATTCCTTTTCTTATGAATAACCATGAAAAAAAATTTATTGTTTATAATACAATAGCAGTGCTATTTCATAAAGCGGTGTTACCAATATATATATTATTCTTTTTTAAGAATCTTAAATGGAAAAAGGGGATAGCATTCGGAGTTCTTATAATTTGTATATTCTTATATAATTTGGATTTTAGTGAATTTTTGTTAAATTATATTGGTAATATTTCAATATTTGCAGATCAAACTGAGTTAATTGCTAAAGAGGGTGTTGATGGGATAGTCAGTATTGAAAAATTCATATTTCCTGTTATGGTTGCTGGTCTTAGTATTATTTTTTTGGACAGTGGGGCAAAAAAATTTTCTTATTATCATATTGAATTGACGATGTTACTTATAGGAATTGGAATAATGGCAATTTTTCATGGTTATAAAGAGTTTGGTCAGCGGTTATCGGCGGCGTTTACGCTTTCTGAAATTCTGCTATTACCACAGGTTTGTATCGGCCTTCCTAAAAGGTTAATAGGTAAAATTATAGGTTGGTTAACTATACTAGCCTTGTGTGGCATATATATATATCATACTTTACAAACATTTCCCATGTAGTCTAAGGATAGAAAGGAGAAAATATTTATGATTTAATTTGAGCATCTAGGCCTATTTTTGTATTGTTTTGAATGATTTTTTTCAAGGAGTTGTTTAAAGAGATATGATTCCTAAGATAATTCATTACTGTTGGTTTGGCGGTAATCCCAAGCCAGAGAGTGTTAAAAAATACATAGAATCATGGCATAGATATTGCCCGGATTATGAAATTCATGAATGGAATGAATCAAATTTTGATATTAATGAAAATGATTACTGTAGAGAAGCCTATGAAGCTAAGAAGTGGGCTTTTGTAAGTGATTATGCCAGGGTCAAAGTGTTATACAGTCATGGCGGGATTTACATGGATACAGATGTAGAACTTGTTCAATCATTTAATGCATTATTAGATGATGATGTATTTATGGGATTTGAAAATGATAAGATGGTTTCTACAGGAACAATTGGTTCTGAGGCACACAATGAATTCCTTAGTGAAATACTACAAGCTTATTCCAAACGTCATTTTGTAAATACAGATGGAAGCTTGGATATGATGACGAATGTACAGTTAATTACTGAGATTTTAAGTCAAAATCATGGTCTGGTCGCAAACGGGAAAGAACAGATTTTAAATCCGGGTATTCATGTTCTGCCAATGGAATGTTTTGTAGCAAAAGATTATTGGACTGGATGGATTCTAGCAGATGAAACTACTTATGCGATTCACCACTATGCATCCACTTGGGTAAATGAAGAAGAGCGAAATTTGATTGCTAAAGAACGGCAATATATACGTTTTATTTATAAAAAAATGCAAAGTCCTATACATAAGATTGCAGCTTTCATGGCTGTTTTGGAATTAGATGGTATGAGCGGACTTATGCATAAATTGTTTCGTTGAGTATAATTGGAAATTTGCAAAAATTAACCTTGACGATATATTACAAGAAAATGAATTACATCACTTTACAACTTTTACGCTACCTCGGAAGTTGACGAAGACAGTTTACATAAGACCTAAACTAAGTTCGTTAATTTTTTTGTGGTTTGGGCCTTAGAGACCAAAGTGCCCCAAAATATTTCAAGCTGTACCGGCGTATATGACTTCGTATCTCTTGTGGAATGACATTGAGTACTTCGCAAAATACACGTTAAGATACGGTGAAATTTTCAAATGACTGTAAAGCTAGTTTGGAATGATTAACTAGGTCGATAAGAATTGCGTTTTCCGTGCTGACGTAGAAAATTATTGAGCAGATTCATTATACTTCAAAGTGTGGTTATGCAATATTTATTTGCTCAAAAGTTGTAGGCTGCTGTTATTTTGAATATAAAGAGAGAAATTTAATAAATGAATTTTTTTTGTGAATTTTTGTCCAATGACTGGAGAAAAACGATATTTGTAGCGATTGTACCGTTTGTTTCGGCATTTGTTGCTGCATTACGAGGCAGCAATTTTGTTTATAAAATATATTATATAAGCTATACGAGGTGGTTTATTTTGAAACAGGTTGTAATAGTAGCAAACTTCGCCGCTACTTTCGGCGGCAACTTTATTCAGTCGATGAAGGCGCTGCAAGCAAATGAAGAGATTTCGGTACGTTATATATTGCCGGAAGCTGCTAGAAAATGCAATTGGATTCCAGAATTGACAAAAGTATATTACACGGATTGGTCATTTGGATCTTTACGAAGAGTGTGGAAGGAAGTGAATCAAGCGCAGGTGGTGGATATCGTTCATTTCCATTTTGTTGGGGGCAAGGAAGCCTTGCGTTGTAAAATTGTTTTTTCTCCTGCTGACAAGATAGTTTGGCATTTGCATAATCATGTTGTTCGTTGGCCTGGTAGACTGGTTTGGTTTAAAGATTTGGCTAAACGTTACCTATATCATAGTTCTTATAAGATTGGAGTGTCAAATAGTGTGGCTGACAGTATGCGATTTTATTCGTCAAATCATGTCACAACAGTATATAACGCTATGGATTTTGATCGTTCATCGTGGATTGGCGAAGATCATTGTATAGAGACTTCTTCAAAGGCAATTCGTTGCATGATTATGGGAAATCACTATGAACGCAAAGGAGTCGATATCGCAGCTAAAGCTATGCAATTGTTGAATGGGGGGGGACATCCAGCTGTACTATATGTGGTACTTAATAATAGCGTAGTTCCTGCATTGAGAGATTTCTTGCGGCAAAGCCTGGGTACGAATGATTTTGATTCGTATATTAAAACGATTCCAGTACGCAATGATATTGCAACCTACTATAAAAAAATCGATGTATTTTTGTCTCCGAGTCGTGAGGAAGGGTGGACATGGGCAATTGATGAAGCTGCTTATTGTGGCTGTCAAGTCATTGCTTCACGGATTCCCGGTCAGGATGAGAATACTGTTCCTGGTTTTTTATGGTGTGGCAATCCGAATGAGAAAGACATCACGAAAGAAATGGCTAATCAAATTTTATATTTGTCACAAATGCCAAATGAAGAAAAAGAAAAGAAGACTAAAGTAGCACGTGATTATATGCGAAAAGAATTTTCTATGGATAAATGGGTAGAAAATATATTAGCTGTATATAAGGAATAACAGCATTTTACAACTTTTGCGCTGTTTCGGAAGTTGATGAAGCTAGTTTACATAAGGTCTAAACTAAGTTCGTTAATTTTTTTGTGGTTTGGGCCTTAGAGACCAAAGTGCCCCAAAATATTTCAAGCTGTACCGGCGTATATGACTTCGTATCTCTTGTGGAATGACATTGAGTACTTCGCAAAATACACGTTAAGATACGGTGAAATTTTCAAATGACTGTAAAGCTAGTTTGGAATGATTAACTAGGTCGATAAGAATTGCGTTTTCCGTGCTGACGTAGAAAATTATTGAGCAGATTCATTATACTTCAAAGTGTAGTTATGCAATATTTATTTGCTCAAAACGTTGTAAACTAATAGGGAGTTTAGCTTATGAAATTATTTTGAATGGAGGATGCCAAAATGAAATGGAAAATAGATCCAAGTGACACGGATTTAGGAATATCTGTATCAGAGATTGAATTCAATGATGGCAGTAAAGTCACTAATATTGGCAAAAATGACATTGTTGTCTTTGTGGGGGCTAATAATGTAGGAAAAAGTCAGACGTTAAAAGATATTTATAGTGAACTGGGTGATGAACCTGTTTCCATTTTAAAGAATTTGCAAGCCGTGATAAGAGGTCAAGCGGAGAATGTTATTCGTCTTATTAAAGTTGTAGGTACTTGTGCTGAACATTCAAAGAAGCAGTTTTTTGTATTTAATCAGAGTATTGATATAGAAAGCATTTCATATTATATGCGCAGTGATTGTGAACAGCATGAGCCGTTTAGGAATCTGTTTGTTTGTAATTTAGACACAGAAAAACGTCTTTCTATTTGTCGTCCAGCCAACCTGATTACTCGAAATACTATAATGGGCCTGTGAATTCAGACCAGTACTGAAAATTTTAAGAGTGCATGATAT
>OGJX01001547.1_pt1 | contig 13003 bp, 11 predicted proteins | sample 1572381 | NCBI WGS metagenome assembly OGJX01 (sample SAMEA2582085, study PRJEB24529) | metagenome | biome: Human gut stool | place: China | collected 2011
AACATGTTTTTGGGTTAGCGACTGTACGCACTCCACAGGGTTTGTCGGTTGCGCCTTTATCTCCCAGTCTTTCAAATATTGTATCTCGTCAAAAAAGACATAAAACTGCTCCTTGCCCTTCTCCTTGCCAAGAATCTGACATGCCAGATTAAACAATTGCTCCAAAAGAATATTGTTATATATCGGAGTTTCCACCGACACATAAATGATATTCTGCGGTGAGACCCCTTCGTCTATCAGCTTTTTTATCGAATGATAGATCATCACGGTCTTGCCTACTCGCCGAGGTCCCATCAATATAATAGCACGTTGAATGTCGACATCCTTCACCAAGGGATAAAAGATATCAAGATATAGTCTGGGACTCATCTTTCCATAAAAAGATGGAACCTTTCCTTCTGTCCACCAGGGATTGTCAACTTTCAATCTCCCCAATATCTGCTTCTCCAAAATTGCCGTATACTCCATAACAATCGCATTTTAGGCTACAAATATAGCTCATTTTCTCTTAATCTGCAAATTTTGTAGAAATAAGCTCATAAAAACAAGCTTATTTTGCAAAATCAGCCCTTTTCAGCTCTTTTTCAATGCATAATAAGAAGCAAAGAGTCCCAAATCCTCACCTCCCAGAATTAAAATACACCTCCAACTATCTGATTATCAACACCTAAACACCCGTTTACAGAATAAGCCTGTTTAAACAGGCTTATTTTACAGACGGGAAGATTAGCATGTGATGAGGGAGACGTCACGAACGAGCGTCTCCGTTATGTACTGAATATGCACAAATCAGCTATTTCAGAGCTGCTGAAGTTGATGGTAAAAAATGATCTGTTAGAGGCTTACGGATATGGACGTGGTATGCGCTATCGTTTGCCTGCAAAAAGCACTAATATGTTTGGATTAGACCTATCAATCTCTGGTGATAACACAATATGTCAAGTTACTAGTAGCGCCAACAACAGTGCAAGCTCGGATGCTAACAGTGCAAGTAACAGTGCAAGCTCGGATGCTAACAGTGCAAGTCCAAAAAAGAAGAGAATGCCTAAGGAAGAGCTAAAATCTCACTTCTTTCGTAAAAAAAACTATTTGAAGCGTCCGTGAGACCTCCTCGGATAAGGGCATTGTCTTTCCATCTACCCACTTCATTTACACCAACCATTCCGAATAGCTATAGGGCTTTGGTTTCTTTTGCAACCTTACCCACGGTCATATGCCTTGTATGAAGTTTCTGTTCGTCAGGTCAGATATTTGCCGCCTGCTTCTTTCAGATTCCACCTCGCAGTGGACACCCTTGCTATTGGCTATATAATTCCCGCTATTAGGGCTTGTTAGGGACTTCCACCCGTTAGACAATGCTCATGCCGAGCATACAAAAGGTAGTGCAAACAGAACTGCGACACAGTTCTGTTTGCACTACCGCCAATCTTTAATCTACTTTTGCTTCTTGCCAAGTAATGCATTAATTATAGCAGAACCAATCTTTCGTTCAATACCTGATTTTGTTGTTGGAATACCAGTTGATTTTGTAAATTCTCTTTTTGCCTGAGTTATACCTAAAGCTCTTTTCCATGAGAAGCTAAGTCCAGGTATTCCTGTATTTGATTTCTTTGCCATATTATTTTTCTTTATTGAGTTAACCTATTCCGGCATTATTTCTTAGCCATGCTAGTTCCTTTTGAATACTCGCATTTATTAAGCCAAGACTTGTTGCCTTCCGTAAATATGAATATGCTTTTTGATATTCTCCAATCGATGAGTATGCCATACCCAGATTAGAATAAATTTGGGCATCAGTAAGCTGAGACCCTTCAGTTTGAGGAATCTTCAAGGTTTCCATATAGAGTCTAATAGCAGTTAGATAATCCTTATTCCTATAGGCAATACTTGCACTTTGGAAACATGGAATTCTTGCATCCTGAGCATGAATAGACTTAAACCAATGTCGTCTAAGTCCTACTTCTGGATGTTCATGATCCAAGAAACCACATCGGTCACGAATTTCAAATCCACATTTTTTTGCAACAGCTTCAGACGCTTCATTGTCGATGCTTATATCAAGACATGCAGTGTTAATAGAAAAATCACTTAAAGCACGCATGTATCCAGCAAGTGAAGATGACGCATAACCTTTATGTCGATTCCTACTATTTACTGCATATCCAATATTCCATCTAATATGTTCTGTATTGTCTGGAACAATTTCAGCTGTTATCAAACCAATGGGTTCTCTCTCATCATCGATAATAATATCAGCCAATCCACGTCCGAGCTCCAATGAACTCACCAAAAATAATGTAAAAGCGATAGCAGTTCTATGATACGATTGCCTAACATAGAAAAAATCTACGTCAGGCTCATTAAATAGATCGTTTATAAACGACACATCCTCCAAGGTAATATCCCTTAAGAAACCATTTGGCAATGATATTATTTGACCATGCATAATCTATCAAGAATGAGAGTAACCCTTTAATTCTTCTTCTGGAATGTTATCTGTAAATTCTTTGATTTATTTGCACACATCAAACTAAAGCGGTATCTTTGCAGTGCAATTAAGAAAAAGAAGTTGAACCCTTAAAAATAGATTAATATGATAGCAGTTATCTACGCTCGTGTATCATCTACGACAGACAGACAAAATACAGACAGACAAATTGCAGACCTCAGTAAATATGCAGAATACAAAGAAATGCAAGTTGTCAAGACTTTTGAAGAGCATATAAGCGGTGCAAAGAAAAACAATGAGCGACCAATCTTTATTGAAGCTATAGAATACTGCAAAAGCAACAATGTTGATATTTTGTTAGTGTCTGAGCTTTCACGTTTGGGGAGAAATGCTTTTGAAGTTCTTGAAACCGTAAAATTATTCGTTGATGAGGGCATTAATTTATACATGCAAAAAGAACAGTTTACACTGTTGGATGAAGAAGGGAAACCGTCAATGTTTGCCCCCGTAATGATAGCGACACTTAGCACTTGCGCACAACTTGAACGTGAGAATATTAAATTCCGCCTCAACAGTGGCAGACAGCTATATATTGAGAAAGGTGGTAAATTAGGGCGTAAAGAAGGCTCTGTAAAGACAACAGAACAAAAACAAAATGAATACAAAGATGTTATAAAGGAGTTGAAACGAGGTACCAGTATAAGGCGTACCGCAAAACTTTGTGATGTTTCGACATCAACAGTTCAACGTTTGAAGAAAGAATTTTCATTATAGCATAGGAGGCTGCTTATTTGCAGCCTCCACTTGTTTTTATACCTTAATCATCCAAGGTGAATGTTATCGTACCATTGATTGTAATTTTTTGCTTATTGTTTGAATCAAAGCTTGTATAACGTTCAAAGCTAAAGTCCTTAAACTCAATGGTAATTTTGCTTCCGTTGATGGATTTGACTGTGGCATTTCCGCTACATTCATCAGTGTAGCGCACACTATCATCACCAAAGAAGATACCACTCACGGCAAGCTTTTGTCCTGCCTTAATGTTCTCACGGCTTTGGAACTGCCAATAAGTGTAATAGTTGTCGTCGTCAGTGAAAGTCACGTTGAAGGTAGCACCACTATCAAAGTCATAGTGAGTTGTCCCTACTACGCCTTGAGAGAATAAAGCAAATGTAGCTTGCTGTACAGAATAGTTGTCTGTCTTAGCACCCTCGTACTTAACGGACACTTTGCCGTTGTTGTTACCGTTACCGCCCTGTTCGTCATCATCGTCAGATGAACAGCCTACCAATGCCAATATACTGACAGACATCAACATTGCAATGAAAAGAAATAAATACTTCTTCATTTTGAAAATAATTTGATGTTTAACGTTAAAAATATGTTAGTCCAAAATCGAAGCTGTGACAAAATAAAAGAACGTGGACTAATTACCGTGCATCCACTTTCTTGGTATCGCCAAACACCATATTCCCGAATACAAGCAAAAAGTCCACGCCATAGGCGTGAACCATCAACTTTGCATTTCTTGGGAACTTCTTAAATTTGGCGATTTTAGAAAGTCATACTTTGCAAGCTAATCGTTCTAATATTTTAATTATGTCTTTATTCTCTGTTTTATGCCATAGGCAATCATTTTTAAATTACGCCCGCAAAATTACAAAAATACTTCCATAAGACGGCACGTTTTACGCTCAAAATCGGTATCTTTGCGCTTGAGTTTCAACGCTTTGTAAGTGGAATAAGTAATCATAAGCGAGCTAACTAATTGATACTCAGTATAGCAAAAAGCGTCAAGTAAACGCCTTCTATATGTCGTGTCCCCATCCCTTCCCCAATCGGCATCAATCGCTGTTGCCGGACATCTGAATGACACGAAACGTCATGACGACGATGGTATCGGCGTGGAAACGCTACAAAATTATTAAATTCATCTAAACAAAACAAACATTTTCATAAATTATGTAACATTTTCTTATAAAAAAGTGAGTGCAAATATAGAATAGTCGTGTTGCTATATGATTTATAGCGATAATGAAAGGAGATAAATCTCTTATTCTACGGGATGCCGTTCACACGTGAATGCAGGAAGAGTTGTTTTGAAACGGATATTGGCATTAGAGTATGTGGAATATAATCCGACCGGAAATCCGACCGATAATCCGACCGCTTTAGCCCTAATCAATCAAAATATCCAATATTCTCACTTTTTTCAAAAAAACCGTCAACCATCTGGCCGTCAATGCGGAAGTATCTGTAATTCAGATACTTCCGCATTTTTTGCATGGTGAAAACCATCGGGTGATTGTCTGGATGGTTGGGGAATAAGAAGAATTAATCGTATGGAAGGGGACGGAATATGACATGAGGGGGAAATGGACTTTATTTTATAGGCATACGGACCGGAAAGCGGACACGGGATGGAGCGAAGCGCGCACGACTGCATCACTGTCTCGCCAAGCTCTGATCAATCATCAGGGCTGAACAAAGGACCGGGATAATATAATCATAAACTTTTAAAAAGCATTGAGTATGCATTATGAAATCAAGTATTCGGATTTCGTGAAGGGAGAATTCACGACACCGTACAATTGGGTTCATTGTTTGAACGAAAACTGCGAGATAAAGAAGAGATGCACGAGATGGCATGTCATCAGAAAGATGAAACAGAAGGACCTGTGTGGGAAATGTATCCTGCCGACCTCAAACCCGGTGGAAGGATGCAAACTGTTTCATAAGATGAAGAAGATAAAGGTGGCATGGGGATTCAAGAAGGCTCTCGGCAATGTAAAGGCATGCGACTATAAGGCCATACGCCACGACATCATCAAGACAATGAGCAACAGAAGGGACTTTTCGAGATACGACTCGGGGGCGTGGAAACTGACGGAAAACCAGCAGGAGAAGATAAAGAGGATTTTCGCCGACTATGGGTATGACGACGTGGAGTTTGATTTCTACGAAGAGATGGTCAGCTTTCTGAATAAATAATGGGCACGAAACGGACAGGAAAGATGCCCAACCGGGGCAAGCTGCTTGCCCCTATTGAGAAAGCACCGTGCCCATGTTGGGCAAGCACCGTGCCCAATTCTGAACCAAAACAGACTAAAATTCCAAATCGGCCATTTGGCTAAGAAACAGACAATACCATGAAAACAAAAAGCATAAGAACAAACAAAAGAGGAAGGTTGAGGATATCTGCCAAGACCTCAGAGAAGTGGTTTGAGAGAATGAACAGTACTCAAACGAGTGAGGAAACGGAAGTGACGAACACGGAGAGGGAGACAGAGGAGAGGATTCCGACGAGGTGCAGCCACGTGGTGAGGATGGTGGAGCATATCAGGCGGAGGTATGTGTTGAGATACAACACGGTGACTGAATGCACGGAGTATATGGAGAGGGACGGCAACGGCACGTTTCTGATGCTCGACATGAGGGCGCTGAAGAGAATCACACTTGAGGTGCAGCTGGCGGGCATCGCCGTGGGGTTTAATGACGTGAGAAACTATGTGGGGTCTGACTTCATCGGCTGTTTCGACCCCATCGGCGACTTCCTCGCCAAATGTGTGGGCCGCTGGGACGGCAGCGACCATATCGGGAGGCTCGCCGACACGGTGCCGACGGAGGACCCGGAGTGGAGGGAGAGATTCCACACGTGGTTTCTGGGGATGGTGGCGCAATGGACGGGCAAGACGGGGGAGCTGTATGGCAACAGCAACGTGCCGCTGCTCATCTCCGACCAGGGTTTCAACAAGAGCACGTTCTGCCGCCGGCTGCTGCCGCCTGAACTGAAATGGGGATATTGCGACAGTCTGCAGCTGGCGGAGAAGAAGCAGGTGTTGAGGGCGATGTCGGAACTGCTGCTCATCAATCTGGACGAGTTCAACCAGATCTCGCCGAAGCTGCAGGAGGGATTTCTGAAGAATGTGGTGCAGCTGCCGGCGGTGAAGATGAAGCGCCCGTGGGGAACTGCCATCGAGGAACTGCCGCGCCGGGCATCGTTCATCGCCACGAGCAACATGCAGAATGTGCTGAGCGACCCGTCGGGGAGCCGCCGCTTCATCTGTGTGGATTTCAACCGACCCATCGACGTGGCGACGCCAATAGACTACACCCAGCTCTATGCCCAGGCGCTGAGCGAGATAGAGAGCGGGCGCCGCTGGTATTTCGACAAACTGGAAACGGAGCTGCTGACGATGAGCAACGACAGGTTTCAGCGCACTATGGCGGCGGAGGATTTCTTCAAAGAGTATTTCCGCATCGGCAAGGAGAACGGCAGGGGTGAGTATATGACCACGGTGGCGATATTTCAGCATCTGCGCCAGAAGGCGGGTGCGGCGGCAATGGCTTCTACCAATCTCACGACACTCAGCCGCCGGCTGAAGGCGCTGCCCGGAATGACGTCGAGGAGGACATGGCGAGGCAACGAATTTCTCGTGGAACTGGTGGACAAATGACATTCCACCCTTGAGGATGACGAATTGTCCATACAATCCAAAGCGACTGTCAGGTCGATAATCATCAGACTATCAATGCTTTAGAGCAAAAACCAGACAATCTGACAATTTCTGGAGAAATCAAGTTTTTCATATATTCCAACAGACTATCCTGCAAAGTCGATCTTATGCAGGATGCCGGTGAGATAGGCTATCGCCATACCATAATTGGTGATGGGCACACCTTGTGACTGTGAGGAACGGATGCGGTCTAACACATAACGGCGATTGAACATGCAGGCGCCGCAATGGATAACAAGATCGTATGGCGAGAGGTCTTTGGGGAAATCACGCCCGTTGACGAAACTTACCTGAAGGCCCTCGCCCACCCTCTTGCGCAACAGACGCGGCAGTTTCACCCTGCCGATATCCTCGCCCGCCGGCACATGGGCACAGGCTTCGGCTATCAGCACATGAGAATGGTCTGTAAGCCGGGCTATGCTCTCCGCTCCCTGTTTCAACGCCACGGCATCGCCCTTGTAGGCGGCGAAGAGCACGGAGAAGGATGTCAGCCGACTGTCGGCTGGCTTCTGTCCGTACACCTGCGGAAAGACCTGCGAATCGGTGATTATCAAGTGTGGACTCTCCCGGAACGAGGCGAGAGCAGCAGCCAGCTTGTCGGGAGTGCAGCAGGAAACGATGCACCGCTTGTCGAGCAGTTCACGGATGGTCTGCACCTGTGGCAGGATAAGGCGTCCCTTCGGAGCCTCCTTGTCCTGTGGCATCACGAGCAACACCCTGTCGCCCTCAGCGGCAAGACTGCCCGTGATGGTCTCCTTGCCGAAATCGGGCGGCAGAAGCTGGAGCAGCAGCTGCATCATCCTGGAGAACCCGCTGCGGCGCAAGGCGCTGACAGCCACGGCAGGCACATCCAGTTCGCCGGACAGACGGTCTGCCGCCTGTTCTGCATCCGCCAGTGTGTCTGCCTTGCCCAGGACAAGGAGCCAGGGGGTCTTCTTGAGCTTGAGCCAAGAAGCCCACTCCCGTTCTTCCGGCGTGAGCACGGGTCCGCCCGCCACCAGAATTACGATGTCGGCCTGCTTCACGGCAGTCTGCATCTTGCCAACGCGCAGATGTCCCAGCTGCTGGTCGGTGTCGTCAAATCCCGGTGTGTCGATAATCACACAAGCTCCCAGTCCGGGGAGTTCGGCAGCCTTTCTCACGGCGTCGGTAGTAGTTCCTGCCACGCTGGACACGACAGAAACGTCCTGTCCCAACCATGCGTTGAGCAGTGACGACTTGCCGGCATTCCTCAGCCCTATGAGGGCGATATGCAAGCGGGAAACCTGTGGTGTATTCTCCATATCTGTGTCAGAATCTGAAATCTCTCTTTCCTTGTTTTATCTCTTCCAGGCGCTTCGTGGCAATCGCCTTTATCTTCGGGTTCGGGATATGCTCCAACGCCTTGGCAATCTCCTGCTGTCCCTTCGCCCGGGTCTCAGGCGAGGCATAGTCTTCGAGATACTCCTGCAGCGTCATCAGGGCATTCGGTCCGCAGCAGTTTGCTATCTGTCCGGCCTTGAGCAGCGACATGAAGCGGTCGCCGGTGCGTCCTTCGCGATAGCAGGCGGTGCAGAAGCTCGGTATATGTCCCAGATCGAGCAGCCAGCCCACCACCTCGTCCAACGAGCGATGGTCGCTGACGTCAAACTGCTCGGTATGCTCCGGCTTTGAGTCGGCATAGCCTCCCACGCTGGTGCGCGAACCGCCGCTGATCTGCGACACGCCAAGCTCCAGCACACGGCGGCGCACGGCCTCTGACTCACGGGTGGAGATGATCATGCCGGTGTATGGAACGGCGATGCGGATGACGGCGACGATGCGCTCGAACATCTCGTCGGAAATGGCGTCGGGGAAGTCCTCTGTTGAGATATCGTCTGCCGGACAGATTCGGGGCACGCTGATGGTGTGTGGACCTACTCCGAACTTTGCCTCCAGATGCTCGGCGTGCATCATTAGGCCCACGAAATCGTAGCGATAGAGGTTGAGACCGAAGAGAACGCCGATGCCCACATCGTCGATGCCGCCCTCCATGGCGCGATCCATAGCCTCGGTGTGGTAGGCGTAGTTGCTCTTGGGACCTCTGGGGTGGAGTTCCTCGTAGTGCTTTTTGTGGTATGTCTCCTGAAAGAGGATATACGTGCCGATGCCGGCGTCTTTCAGGCGGCGGTAGTTCTCCACCGTGGTGGCGGCGATATTCACATTGACGCGGCGGATGGCTCCATTCTTGTGATGGATGCCGTATATGGTCCGGATAGACTCCAGGATGTATTCTATAGGATTATTGCGCGGGTCTTCGCCAGCTTCGAGCGCCAGACGCTTGTGACCCATATCCTGCAGGGCTACGACCTCTCGCCTGATTTCCTCCTGGGTGAGCTTGCGGCGGGGTATGGTCTTGTTCTTGGCGTGGTACGGACAATATACGCAGCCGTTCACGCAATAGTTGGAGAGATAGAGCGGTGCGAACATCACGATGCGGTTGCCATAGAAGCGCTGCTTTATCTCTTTTGCCAGATGGAAGATGCGGTCTACCAGATCGGGGACGTCGCACTCCAGGAGCACGGCAGCCTCACGGTGGGTCAGTCCGCCGCATTTCGCCGCCTTCTCAAGCAGATTCTCTATCAGCTCCCGATCGTTCTTATGCTCCGATGCGTATTGCAGCGTATCGAGAATCTCCTGATGGTTGATAAACTCTTCTGCCTCACCGGAGGCAGGATTAAAGATCTTGTCCATGTCATTATTCATTTAAAATCACCACGAGCCGTAGATATACGATACCCGATTTTATCCAATTCTTGTTTCAGCAGGGCCAGCCCTTCGGCTGCCTCCGTGCCCATCGCCGCCTTGTTGTCGTAGAGCGCATAGCTGGAGCGGTATGCCGCCGGCGAGAGGTTTGGCATCACCACATTGGCTCCTGCCAGTATGCCCCGGGCCTTGCCGTCGGGCAGGAGTGTGGAGAGCGCCGTAGTGGCTGGTATCAGCACCGACGGGAACATCAGGCGGAAGATGGAGAGCAGGCGCAGGGTGAGGTCGGCACTTCCCGGACGGCAATCCCTGAAGGGTGTGTCATGCTGGGGTATGAAGGGTCCGATGCCTATCATCTGCGGCTGGAAACGCCGGATGAAGCAGATGTCTTCCACCAGATGGTCCAGAGTCTGTCCGGGGCTGCCCACCATGATGCCGGTGCCGGTCTGATAGCCGGTTTCCTTGAGCCATTGCAGACATTGCAGCCGGTGTTCTCTTGACATAGACTCCGGATGGAGCCTGCGGTAATGGTCGGCATTATATGTTTCATGCCTCAGCAGATAGCGGTTGGCGCCGGCACGGAACAGTCCCTCGTATTCGCTCCTCGTCATCTCGCCCAGCGAGAGCGTGATGGCACAGTCGGGATAGGCGAGGCGTATCTCGCTGACCACGTCTTCCCACATAGCATAAGAGCCAGACTTCTCGCCACCTTGCAATACAAAAGTGCGGAAGCCCAGCTTATAGCCTTCCCGGCAAGAGGTCAGGATTTGTTCTTTTGTCAGTTCGTAACGCGCCACCGACGTGTTGGCTGCCCGTATGCCGCAATAGTAGCAATTGTTGCGGCAGCGGTTGCCCACCTCTATCAGTCCGCGTATATAGATGTCATGACCAAACTGCCTGAGAGCCACCTCCCGCGCCTGCCGATGCAGATATTCCACGGCATCGGTGTCTGTCGTTGCCAGCAGCTGCCGGTATTCGTCTGGCGCGAGAGCATGGTCTCTGCGTAGTTTGTCAATCCATATCATCATAGGTCTTTGTCTCCTTGCCCAATTCCTTGTCGAACTGGCGCTTTCCGGCTTTCAGCTCATTGTGGACGCAAGGTCCGGTGATACATCCGCCCTCGCATGCCATGACCTCGATGAACTTGGCAGGAGCCTTTCCTGACTTGCCATAAGCCCGCAGCATGGCGATGTTCTTCTTTGTCAGGTTAGAAACCTGGATTGCCTGCAATGACTCGGCTTTCTCCTTGAGATATGCCTTCACGGCGCCTGTCACGCCGCCCAACTCTCCGAAAGCATGTGCCTCGCGCACCGACTGCACCGCCATGCTATATGGAGTGGTTGTGCCCATGTCGATGCCCAGTCCGTCGATCACGGAAGAGATTTCCTCGAATGTGAGAACGAAGTCCACAGCTTCGTCGCTCTGGGCTTCCTTGCGCTTGGCAACGCACGGACCGATGAACACTACATCGGCGTCTGGATGCTGCTGCTTTGCCAGACGGGCGGTGTAATACATAGGCGAACGGGTGTCGGAAACGTATTTCGCCATGTCGGGAGCGTGTTTCTTCACCATCTCCTTGTATGAAGGACAGCAAGAGGTGGTCATGAACGGCTGACCTTCTTCGAGTCTTTCCAGCAGCTCGTGGCCCTCACGCTCTACGGTCTCCATGGCGCCCTGTGCCACCTCGATGACGTCGGCAAAGCCCACCTCGCGGAGTGCGCCGTAGACCTGGTCTTTCTCTGCCTTGAACTGGCCGAGGATTGCAGGGGCAACGATGGCCACGAGCTTCTTCTTGCTACGGATTCTATAGAGCACGTCGAATACCTGGGATACCTCCATAATGGCGCCAAACGGACATGCGTTGAGACATTTTCCGCAGTATATACACTTGCTCTCATCGATATGCTCTACGCCACGCTCGTCTTTGCTGATTGCCTTTACCGGGCATGACTCCTCGCAAGGAACGGGTATGTATACGATGGCATGGTATGGACAGCTGTCGTGGCAGATACCACAGCTGATACAAGCGTCGTGGTCGATGAATGCCTGTCCGTTCTTCTTCAGATGGACGGCCTTCTTGGGACAGTTGGTCATACAATGGCGGGCGATACATCCTCGGCACAGATTGGTGATTTCATAATTGATCTGAACGCAGGATGAACAAGCCTCGTCGATAACGGTAAGGATATCTTCTCTCGGTGCACCGCTGCCGGCTCTCTTCATGGCGCGGAAAGCAAATTCTGAGAGAGGTGTCAGCTCGTCGGTTTCGTCTTCCATCGTCATGCCCAACAACGGAAGTGACTTATATCTCCATACTGCTCTCTCTTTGTGTACACAGCAACGTCCTTCGTGTTTTGAACGGCGGGGACTCAATTGGATAGGCAGACGGTCAATGCGGTCTACTAATTCGTCATTTTTCCATAGCTTCACAAGTTCGGTCAACAGCTTGTGACGGACAATCATGACATTGTTCGTAAATGGCATATTCTTATTTCAGATTTATAGGTTAAACAACAGCCAGAACAGTCTGGCGCAAAACTTTGGGCAAAGTTATAAGAAAGCTTTGAGAGAGGCAAAGGAAATTCATTTTTTTTTGATAGAAGAGGAGCCAAATACTGGTAATGACGCCTGGTTTAGCCTTAATCGGCCATCAGGCCCGCCTGGATTGTGATTTTGGGAAGAGTGGATTTCATCTGAGGATTAAGGAGTAATAGCGGGATAATGAGAATCAGAAACGAGCAAAAGACACCTTAAAAAAACAAAAGACTGCAAGTATGCCATATATACAATCCATTGCTGAACTGAATGAAATTATAAAGAAATGAGGTGCCATCATATACAACATGCTGAATAAATTCATACCTTTGTATCTGTTAACATTGATACACCACAAGAAAGATGACCGATCGGATGCCCACCTCTTCATTGGGCTGCTCGCATACTGGATAGTCAATACAATCCGCTACAAACTCAAACAGACAGGTGAGACATGCTACTGGACAGAGATAGTACGAAGGTTGTCAACGCATAAGGCTGGCACCACGGAGGCCCTGAATGCTCTTGGCGAGAAAGTCCAAATGAGGCTTTGAGCGAACCGAATAAGTCTGCAAATGATATTTATGAACGACTGAAGTATAAGAAAATGCCATTCAGAAAAATCAAAATCCAGAAAAGTTTGTAGTACACAGTCGCACAAATGAAAAGCGTAAAACGCTGAACACCAAGAAAAACATTTAATAAGGGATCAAACTTGGGTTAAACCCAAATCGGTCATTAGGGCTTGCTTGTATTTTGCTTTTTTAGAAGAGTGGAT
>OGJX01001554.1_pt1 | contig 12943 bp, 9 predicted proteins | sample 1572381 | NCBI WGS metagenome assembly OGJX01 (sample SAMEA2582085, study PRJEB24529) | metagenome | biome: Human gut stool | place: China | collected 2011
TACAGGCAGCCGTAAGCTGAACAATAGCGATAGAGATAATGGTATCAGATAGAATAGTTTTATATTTTCCTGAAATCACAAATAAGCAAAAGACTGAACTTCCTAACCCGAAGTTCAGCCTTTTTGCATGTCATCAGTAATCCTGATATACTTTTTATCGTTTGTAGACGATGAAAATGCATCAATTCTATCGTTTATAGACGACAAGTACCACTTCAACGGCAATTTTGCGACGGGAAGGTTATCTTTCTAAAAGAAAAAAATAATATTTCTAACTGGGAAAATAAAAAATTCCAGTTAGGAAAATAAAAATCTCTAATTGGGAAAATAATCGGGATGAAAATGGCTCAAAACAGGCAGCTGAGACTCATTTTCTGCTTTTTCCGGCTCTAAATCGGCAGACAATCTCAGTTATCTCGCTTTTGCTTGCATTTTTTAGGAGAAGATATTTTTTTATTTTGATGTATTTCAGCAAGCTTTCTATCTACTTTAAAGCCAAAGACTAAGCTATTTTGTGGTTTTCGGGAGACCAGAAAAGAGTATTTTTATAAAGTCTTTGGAATGATTGGCAATTAATTGGAACGCTATGATTTCATTAACTATCTGATATAGAGCTTTTTAGAGAAAAAGCGTTCCCGTTCCAGTTGTTCCAATTAATTTTTCAGCATATCTCTCATATCCCTTTTTATATATATATTTATATTATATATATAATTAATTAATAATCAATAAGTTATATAATATAAAGAAGTAAAGAAGAAGGACAAGTAGAAAATTCAAACCCACTCAAAATTAATTGGAACAACTGGAACAATTGGAATAGCAGGAACAATTGGAATAGCAGGAACGCAGCCAACTGGAGCAACCTAATTGGAACGCAGCCCCCAGGGAAATCCCCCTCTTCTCTAGAAGGCAAGTCTAATCCATTTGCTTTTCACCTTAGGAACAGAAAATCATAGGAAAAACATTAATTTTCCTTAAACAAGCCGTTTTCAGGATTATTTCAAAGTATAGTTAGAAATATTTTCGTATTTTTGCAAAGTATACTTTAAAATATTTCTGTATGGACAAGCAAATTATCAAAAATATCATCATCGAGAAGCAAATAGCCATCCCGAACTACAAACTGGTTCACCGAGATTTCCTTTTCGGTGACAAGTCGAATTATATTCTCGTAGGTATCAGACGAGCAGGAAAATCCTACTTACTGTATCAGGATATTCAGACCAGACTCAACAGAGGAGAACAGTCGGCCCAAGATATTCTCTACATCAACTTTGAGGATGAGCGCTTGTCACCCCTCAAGGCTGAAGAACTGGGAACTATCTTGGATTCCTACATGGAACTATATCCAGGCAAACAGCCCTTCGTCTATCTTGATGAGATTCAGAATATAGAAGGTTGGGAGAAATTTGCCCGCCGCCTGGCTGACTCCCAATATCGCGTGATGATTACAGGCAGCAACGCCAAGATGCTGGGCAAGGAAATGTATTCTACACTTGGAGGAAGATACATTCCGAAGGAAATCTTTCCTTTTTCCTTTGCAGAATACCTAACCTATCATCAAGTGGAACCAGGTGAAAACTGGGAATACAACCAGCAGATAAAATCAATAATATCCAACTATTTTGATTCCTACTTTTACGAAGGGGGAATAGCAGAATCTTTTGAGCAACCCGACAAGCGGGAATATCTCAATGCCCTGTATCAGAAAATTCTGATTGGCGACATCGTGGAGAAAAACAGCATTCGCAATTCAAGAATATTCCGCTTTCTGGCTAAAAAACTTGCCGATAGCGTGATGCAGCCTTCATCCCTGACCAGATTGCAACACATGGTGAAATCTACCGGAGACACCATCAGTTTGCCAGCCCTAAAGGATTATCTGGAATACATGCAAGATGCGTATCTCTTCTTCCCGATTCCGAATCTGGTTTCACCTATGACAGAACAGGCAACACTTCAAAAAAGATACGTTGCCGATAATGGAATACTCAATCTCTTTTTGTTTCAGGGAGAAACGAAGCTGTTGGAGAATATGGTGGCGATAGAACTGAACAGAAGATTCAGAAACACGACAGAAGAAACCTTGCTCTATTATTTCAACAAGAACGTAGAGATAGATTTCTGCGTTCCTTCTGCCCAGTTGGCCATCCAGGTATCTTACAATCTGAATGATGAGGCAACCTATGAGCGAGAAGTAGGAGGACTGATTAAATTTCTGAAAGCCTTTCCAGGCTATCACGGCTACATCATCACCCGTGATTACCAGACCCAAATAAAGGCAGATGGTTATACGATAGAGGTAGTACCTATCTGGAAATGGCTACTGCAAAACTACTAGAGCTTTAGAACAAGAAAAGGGGCAAGACCATGGCTTAAAGCACCATAATCTTGCCTTTTTCTACTTAAAAAAGAACTTGTCCTATGATTTGATACAAGTTTTTCTTATCTTTGTGCCGACATAACAATAATTTCATAAAATATGAACTATGATGAAGTAAAATTACGCAGTTTGATAGGCAAATGTCAATGGACTTTTGCCAAGACTATGCCTACGTGTCCTCATGAGTACATTGTGAGGAATAAATGCGCCTTGTCTGATGAGGAATTTGTCTTTTTTGTGCAGTCACAAAGAGAATTTGGTGTTCCACAACAATGGTGGAAATATAATTTTCCTTATCTGCATATTGATGGGTATAAGTATTGGACGATGGGAGATACCATAGAGAATACTACCATTATCAATAGGGCGAAAGACGATAATTCGCAAATACATATAGTTGAGCAACAGTCAGTAGAACAACAATCCCAAAAGGATAAACTTACGTTGTCTATAACTACTATTGGTGATTTGCTTCTTCGTCAAACGATTTCGAATGGTGGGGAACACATTAATGGTGTAAATCTGTCGATTCCGATCTATCAGCGTCCATATAAGTGGACTGCTCGTAATGCAATACAGTTGCTTGATGATATTATCGAAGCGATGAATGACAATAAAGAAAGTTACAGGATTGGTACTCTGATTCTTCATCGAGCATCAAGCCAAGACTCGTATGATATAGTTGATGGATTGCAGAGGATCATTACGTTCTCTTTGTTGTTAAAGGTATTGGGGAAGAACGATATAGCTTTTCTCCAGCAAGAATTATATGATAATGAGTATAATGCCCGTAATATATCCAATAATTATCGAGCATTGGAACGACGCGTCAGCAAACCTGATTTGAAAGAAAGTCAACAAAAGAAAGAAGAGTATTATGTTAAGGAACGAGAGTGTAGAAGACTGGAAGAATTTGTTGAGAAGAGATGTGAACTTATTGTTGTTGTCACATCTGACGTTTCTGAAGCCTTTCAGTTCTTTGATTCTCAGAATGCTCGTGGCAAAGCCTTATATCCACATGATTTGCTGAAAGCTTATCATTTGCGTGAAATGATTGATATAGAAGAGAATGAAGTTGAAAGAATCGTCAAGGGATGGGAACAAATATCTCAAAGTGGTTTGGCAGATTTTTTCGGAAACTATCTGTATCGTATCAAAGAATGGGTAAATGGCAATAGGGCAGAAGTGTTGGATGAACGTAATATCCACATGTTCAAGGGGATTACTCGTTCTGCACGAACTCCTTATGCTCAATTCTATAAGAGTGCTTATTGTTATGCAGATATGGTAAATTCTTCTGCGATGCCATTCGTTTCTGGAACTCGCAATATCAATGCATTTCAATTGGACGCTCCAATTATAGCAGGCAAACCTTTCTTTGAATATACGAAGCATTATTATGCCATACTAAAGGACATTCGAGATAACAGCAAGTACGAGGGGTTCTATATCAACGACAATATTATAGTGAAGACATTGGATCGCTATTTCAAGAATGGAAAAGGCAATGGTATTGCCCGGTTGCTGTTTGATACTTCAGTTCTCCTGTATGTAGATAGGTTTTGCCCGGAGTCATATCCAACCAAAGAAGATATGGAGCTATTTGAGCAATTTGTCGTTTATGCCTTTGTTTGGGCTTATTCGCTTAGAGCGCAATATACAAATTTAGGATGGCTTTCTGCTCAGAATTTCATTATGGAAACTAATGAGAATTTGAAGAATTCATTTAATATGTACAAGTTGATAGCCAGGCAGGATACTCCCACTACATTACTCAGCGTGTTGGCAGATAAGCTAACCCCTTTGTCTGATAGCGACATAAAGGATGGGAAAAAGAATGGCAGAACAAATGCCGAGAATTTGGATGAGCGTGATGGCGATAGAGTCTATCTGAATTATCTCCATTTCTTTAAAGTAAATCGTTTTTATAAATAGTAGAAGACAATGAAAGATTTGAAAAGTATTTTGAAAGAGTGTTCTATTAAGGAAATCTATTGTGATAATCACGGAGCACCTATTACATACGTAATTCCAATCTACCAACGTAACTATGCGTGGGAACGAGATGAAATCTGTGCTTTGATAAAAGATGTCCATGATTCTATGGATATGGGCAAAACGGTTTATTACATAGGTACTCTTGTCACTTATAAGCGTGATGAGAACAAATATGAGGTGATAGATGGTCAACAACGTTTGACTACGATTTACATCATACTTAGCGCTTTGGGAGTGCATGACATTTATAATCGCTTGACTTATTCGGCACGAAAAGCTTCTGCTTCGACGATAAAGGCATTATCGAGGCGTGGAGAGAATGATGACCTTGGCGAGATGCCTGACCTTGGTATCATGAATGGCTTCGAGTCCGCAAAAGCAGGATTGAAAGAGATTGTTGGTTTGGTTCAAACTGATGTGGATAAATTCAAAGAGTATTTCTTGAATCATGTCCATATCATACATTATCGAGTGCCGAAGGATGTGGATTTGAACCATTATTTTGAGGTGATGAACTCTCGTGGCGAACAGCTGGAGAAGCATGAGATTGTTAAGGCAAAATTGAGTGAACAATTTATCGGGGATAATACCTCAATGGAAAAGTTCAGCCGTATCTGGGAAGCATGTAGTGATATGTGCTTCTACGTTCAGCAAAAAATGTCTGATATGAAAACTGTTTTTGGTGAGAACATGGATAGTTTCGTCTTAGAGTCGTTTGATGCATTTGCCGACATGCCAGCTAATGCAGGTAATTCTTTGGGTAGAAAAACGATTGCTGAGTTGTTGGATACTCCTGTTAGGCCTGTGCCCCAGAGTACGATGTTAGATGAAAATGATAGATTTCAACCGATCATAGACTTTCCTAATTTCCTCTTGATTGTGTTGAAGATTACGAGAATGAAGGAACAAGGATTTGATCCTTTGAAATTATCTCTTGATGACAAGGAACTGCTTCATGAGTTTGAGAAGATTAACATCACGGCCGATTTCGTAAAGCGGTTTGCTTATAATCTGTTGAAGGCTAAGTATTTCTTGGATAATTATGTGGTTCATCATACGCTCGGTGAGGACCGTATTTCTGAAAATCCGTGGAAGTTGCAGCGTTACTATAAAAATGGAAATGCTGTCTATCTGAAGGATTTGTCAGAAGACAAACCTGTGCAGGCAGAGCTGGTACAGTTGCTATCTATGTTCGAGGTAACTTTTACGGCGAAGCAACGCAAGAACTACCTGTTCTATTGTCTGTACCATTTGTTTGAGAGCGATAATATTAGTGATTATCTCGTCTTTATGAGAGATTTGGCTGATAAGTATTTCTTTGATGTGTATCTGAATGCGGAAAAACTCAATGAAAGAAACCAGCCAAAGCCTAATAGCTTTGATGACACGATGATACGAAATGGACATCTGAATGTAGAACTGGAAAATGTAGAACGAGACTTTAATCGCATCTATCCTAAGGGAGCGCCCAATATACCTCTCTATGTGTTTGATTATACAGACTATAAAATATGGAGAAAGTATGCGGAGGAGCTACGTGGAGAAAAAGCTAAGAAAGGAGATGCAAAACGTATCGGATTCTTCCAAGATTTGGGATGTAGTGATTTTGAATTAGAGGTATTTAATAACTTCTATTTCTCTCGAACTCGTAAGAGCCTTGAACATTATTATCCTCAGGCTAAGGCTGGTAGCGATAAACCTATCAGCTTAGAAGACATCAATTGTTTTGGAAACTTTGCCATGATTGGTTCCGATGCTAATAGCTCCGGTTCTGACTGGAATCCAATTGATAAGAAAAACCGTTATTTGGATTCAAAGTCAAATCAAGTAAGTACAGCATCTCTGAAGTTCAGAATCATGTTGCAAATATGTCAAGACAATTATGATGATGGGATTAAGGATGAGACGGCTAAACGTCCTTTTGGATTGGAATGGAATGTGGATGATATGAATGAGCATCAAGAAAAAGTGCTTAAAATCGTCATGAAAAGATAATAGTATAAGCTGCTGATTATTTTGTAAATAAGAAAAAGGGACAGGAAATCCTCCCGAAGCCTGCATCCGAAGACCGACGTGTGAGCGGCGTATCCTGTCCCTTTGTAGGTAAGCACAGAAAGGTCGGAGCCACGTCGCACCATATAGGTCCCTACGACCTGGCTCGATATTAGGGTTAGCTTTCGACACAATTCTGTGCTTGTTGGTTTTGCTTGATGCGAATGGTCAAGCGAATTTGGTTCTCGTAATGAGCATCTTCGTTGATTTTGCTGATGCGGCATTCAAAGATAGATGCCCACCCCATTTCCAATAATTGGGCAATCTCTGTATTGGAAGTGCGAGGAAGATAGCCCAGCAGATATTCCTCTTTCTCGTTGTTATCTACCACCTTTGAGTAAACCACAGCGACTGCATTCTTGTCGTATGGGTTCTCTTGGTCTCTTTGTAATTCAAGCAGAGTGCCGACCTTCAACTCTTCCCAAACTTCATTGGCATCATGATATTGGCGACCTGCGAGATGACATTCCTTGAAAAATATCTTTTTTCTCTTCATAACTTTACTATTTTGATTTCTGTGTGCAAAGTTAGCTTGCACTTGTGCCAATTCGTGGGACAGCAAGTCTTTTTTTATGTATTTAGAGGAAATATTTTAAAGTATATGTTGCAAAATACAAAATAATCCTTTTCCTCGAACAGCAGGCGATAAATATAATACTATACTATTTCGGCACATTTGTCGGGCAAGCCTTTGGTGGGATAGAAGCCACAACTTCCTTGAATTTCTCCTTCGTAATCTATCACCCAATATTCTGCATTTGCATTTAAGCATTATCCATCTTCTTGATTGGACGGATGATAAAATCATCTTTTGTCGCCATATTGTTATCGGTTTGTTTCCTATTCCTACAAAGATTCTCTTTGTTTTCAGGCAATGAGTCTGTAGCCATTCCATTTACCATGGTCTGCATTACTATATTCAGGCTGAAAGAATATTTGGCATCCACCCTTATGCCGTTTTAGAGTTGAAGCAATTAACAAGCAAGGAAGCTGCGGTAAAGGCAACTCCTACTCCTACCACACCCGTCCATCCATAATGTTGCCAGAATAGACCTGAAACAAATGTACCAGCAGAACCTCCTAAGAAGTAAATGGTCATATAAACGGTATTGACCCGGTTGATGGCGGATGCGTCAAGAGCGACCACGCTGGTCTGATTTGACAGATGGATGCTTTGCATTCCGGCATCAATCAAGAGGATGGCGATTATCATCCACAAGTAACTGTCATTTCCCCAAAATGCCAACAACCATGCAAGCAAGATGACGCATCCTCCGACAATGGAGAAGAATCTTGCGCCATACTTTTGGATATATCCGCTGATGAAAACCACCGTGGATGCACCTGCCAATCCGCACAAACCGAGTGCTCCGATAATATCGTCGCTTGCAAAGAAAGGCTCTTGCTTCATTCGGAAAGCAAGGCAACTCCACAAGGCAAAGAACGAGCCATAAGCCAATGCCGCCCTCAACGACGCGATACGCAAGTACGGGTATTTGAAAAGTAGACGCAACAAGGATTTCCACAGCCCTGCATAACTCTCTCGTGAACGGGCAGGCAACACGGGCAGCATTTTGTGAATCATCAGAAAACACCCGAGCATAAACACGCAAGCCACAAAATAGACAGAACGCCATCCCCATATATCGGCGAGAAAACCACTGAATACCCGTGACCCAAGAATGCCTATGAGCAAACAGGACTGTATAATCCCCACGTTGCGCACCTTGTGGTCCGGAGCTGAATTATACGACACCAACGGAATGAAGAACTGCGGCATGACCGAAGATGCCCCGGCAAGCAAGGATGCGCCCCACACCCAGTAGATGTTCGGGGCGAGTGCTATGGCAAGCAAGGCGCACGAAGAAACGATGTAATTGGTCAATATCAGTCTCTTTCGTGAAACCAGGTCGCCAAGCGGAATGACAAATACAAGCCCTGCCACATAGCCTATCTGGGTCAATGTCGCCACCATGCTGGCGGAAAAATCGCTTACCGCGAAATCCTTAGCCATGCTGCCCAACAGAGGCTGGTTATAATAGCAGTTGGCAACGGAAAGCCCGGTAGCGACTGCCATCAGCGCCAGCAGAGGCGCCGAAATGCCTTGGTTCTCCTTCAATTCATACTTCATCTTCTGCCTCCTTTCAATATGACACGATTTTCAATCCTATCAGGGAAGCAATAAGCGTGAACAGAAAGAAAAGACGGATGGGAGAGGTCGGCTCCTTGAAGACGAATATCCCTATCAAGACCGTGCCGACCGCCCCGATACCCGTCCAAATGGCGTATGCCGTTCCCAAAGGTAAAGTCTGAACCGCCTTGGCAAGCAGGGTCATGCTCAATACTGTGGAAGCTAAAAAGCCGCTACCCCACAGATAAAAAGCAAGTCCTGACGCAGTTCTCGCTTTACCCAAGCAGAATGTAAGGCTCACCTCAAACAATCCTGCCAATAATAAGATTATCCAATTCATACTTATGATTTATTAAATTCAGGTGCAAAAGTAAGTAAATAATCTCTAATTGCTTTTTTCATTTGGTAAAAACTGATTTTACATTTGGCAAAAAAACAGCCGTTCATTTCCGTTTTTATGTGCAATTTTATAATTTTGCACACCAAATACAACAATGAGTTATGGATATAAAGGAAATCATCAATCAAAGATATGTTATGCCGGATGCGTCTTTGGATAGATTGCGGCAATGCCTGAGTGAGGTTTCGTACCCCAAAGGATTCCGCGTGTTGGAAAACGGCAAGATAGAAAAGGATATCTTTTTTATCAAGAACGGCATTGTCCGCGCTTACACTTCGGTGGACGGGAAAGAAATCACCTTTTGGGTTGGCAAGGAAGGAGCGACCCTTGTTTCCATGAAAGGATACGTGAACGATGAGCCGGGATATGAGACGATGGAGCTGATGGAAGATTCAGTCTTATACGTATTGAAGAAGAAAAAGCTGAAAGAATTGTTTACGGAAGACTTGCATATTGCCAATTGGGGACGGCGTTATGCGGAGATGGAATTGCTTGCCACCGAGGAACGGCTGATTTCCATGTTGTCCGCCATTGCTTCGGAACGGTACAAAGAGTTGTTAGAGAAAGAACCCGATTTGTTGCAACGGTTGCCGTTGGGAAACATTGCTACCTATTTAGGCATAACACAGGCAAGTCTGAGCCGGATCAGGGCACAAATAAAGTGACGTAATTCAGCGGATATTCCATAGTTTTTTATATTACTCAAAGCTCAAAGCCATGAGCAAAATTACAAATGTTCCCTTAGAAATGCGAAACTTGAATTAAAAATACAAGATTGGGATAAAGAAAGAACAAACTTTCCTTTTGAAAAGGAAATAATTGCCGATTTCTTTCCTTTTTAGAAGGAAAGTTTGTATCTTTGCAACCGAGTGTAGGTATCTACATATTAACAATAAAATAATCAGTAATAAAGAAGGTACACAAATGGAACTACGCAGCACATTTCAGTCAATCATTTCCTTGCACCAAGAGGAATTACCTTTTGCCTTGCAAGAGAGAAGCACCCAACTCCCGTTGGATGGAAACCGCATCGTGACTGTTACTGGCATTCGCCGTTGCGGAAAGTCATCATTATTGGGACTTACGATTAATCGCCTGCTACAACAAGGAATTCCAAAAGAGCACATCCTCTATGTAGGCTTCGACGATGAACGTTTTCTCTCCATGTCGCCCGAAAATTTCGATGAATTGCTGCAAGCTTATCGTGAAATGTATCCTGACACATCGCTTAAGGATGTTTATATGTTTTTTGATGAGATACAACTCATAGAGGGCTGGGAACTCTTTGTTCTCCGGGTGTATAAGAATTATTGCAAGCATATCTATATAACAGGTAGCACAGCCAAGATGCTTTCAGAAGAAATGGCTTCCGCTTTGCGAGGATGGCCTGACGAATATCGCGAGTATCCTTTGAGTTTCAAGGAATATTTGGCGTTCAAAGGCACCAAGGCAAATCCATTTAGCGAAGCAGGAAAGGCAAAGATGGCGGTCTCCTTCCGCGGTTATTGCGAGGAGGGCGGTTTTCCAGAGGTAGTTCTCGAAAAAAGCAAGATGGAAAAAGTAAAAATCCTGCAGTCTTACTTCAACACTATGCTCTTCAGGGATATGGTGGAGCATTATCATATCGGAGCTTCTCCTTCGGTGGTGCGTTATTTCTTAAAGCGTGTGATGAACAATCTCACGAAGCCGACTAGCGTGAACAATATTTATAACGACTTGAAATCGCAAGGCTTAAAGGTCTCCAAGGATTCCCTCTATCTGTGGCTCGACTATGCTTGCAACATTTTCATGTTTCGCAAAGTGGAAAAATACGATAAGTCGATGGTAAAACAACGTTCTGCTCCTGCCAAGTATTATGTGGCTGACATTGCCCTGCGCAATGCCGTATTATTGCCTGAGAGCGAAGATGCAGGCAAGGCTTTGGAGAATATCGTTTATCTCAACTTGGAGAGAACGCTTGGAGAAGAGGACAGGGTATTCTACTTCTATGAATCGAAGGAATGCGACTTCGTTGTGAAAAAGGGCGAGCGTGTAGCTGAGCTGATACAAGTCTGCTGGACATTGAATGATGATAACGTAGAACGAGAGATAGGAGGCTTGACAGCTGCCTCCTCAGTTACAGGCTGCAAACAGGGTAAAATCATCACTTTCTCCCAACGGGAGACCTTCGAACGAGACGGGATAAGGATTGAGGTTATGCCAATATGGGAGATGGAATAGGAAAAGGGAAGTCGTTCTTTTCATCATTTTTCTTGTTTTTATGATTCTACTTTGTTCATAAAACAACATCCCCCTGGAATCGGGTACGCCTATTTTCAAAATAATGTTGCAAAAGTACAAAAATAATAGGAGAGAAAGGAAAGACTTTCCTTTCTAAAAAGAAATAATTGCCGTTTTCTTTCCCTTTTAAAAGGAAATTTTGTATTTTTGCAACCAAAAGTCCCTTGAAAAAGTGACAGAACAGAGCGAAAAGTCCCTTGGAAAACGTGCATGAATTCAAGAAAAGTCCCTTGAAAAACGTGCACAGCATCAAGAGCAACATATCATAAATCATTAGAAAACAGATGTTTAAACGAAAAATCGAGAAATATCTCAAAGAATGGAAGAGTGATGAGCACAAACTCTCATTCTTCCCCTCTACATGGCTTTCCTGCTGAAAAACAAATAATCTTCGTTAAAATATCGGAATCCTAAGAATAATCCCGACAGAAATGATTAAATTTGCAAATAAAAACAGAATACTGTAGATAAATGCAGAGGATAACGCATAAGAGAATCAGAATTTCCTGGCTGCTGCTATTGGTTTATATACCGATGCTGTTGGTTGTTACGTTTCACCATCATGGGGAAGCGCAGGGAAGTCAGGCTGGTTTCTATTGTGCAGATTGCGCCCATCATATTCATCACGACGGGCATCTGATAGCTCTGCAGAATACCATGCACGACTGTGTGCTCTGCCAATTGCAAAGCACTCCTTATCTGGCTCCATCCCTCGTGGTTTGGGTTGCCCTCGCCGTGCTTCATTTCTCCCCTCGCCGTGCCTACTGCTCTCCTTGCTTGTGTAGGGCGAAGGGGGTAAAATCTCCCCGTGCTCCACCTTATTATCTTTTTCACTAATTGTTTTTCTTCTAAAGGATTGATTGTATCTAAACGATGAATCCCGGAAGATTTATCTCTAAACGATGAATCTCAGCAGGATTGTTTCTATACGATTTATCCCAGCTGAATAGTCTCTATATGATTAGTTGCAGGCGAATAGGCTCTGCGCGATGAATCCCAGATGATTTATCTCTAATCGATAGGAAAAAGAATAAAATAAGGTAATAAAAATAAATAATGAGAACAATATTGAAATCAATATTGCTGATGAATCTGTGCTCATCGGCAACAGCCCCTGCTATGGCTATAAACAGAGCAAATCATGATAAGAAGGAAGCAAACATTCATGAAGAGGAAGCAAGCGATTCTACCAGACACCAGCCGCTGACGGAATCGAGCGTGAAACTGAACGAAGTGGTGGTAACAGGCTTGACGGGCAGTCAGAAACTGAAGCAATCGCCCGCACCCATCTCCTTCGTTTCTGCCCGCCAGCTCGAAATGCGACCTTCTACCAACATCATCGACGCCATCGCCCACCAGCCAGGCGTTTCGCAGATTACCACGGGAAGCGGAATTTCAAAGCCTGTGATCCGTGGCCTGGGCTATAACCGCGTGGTCGTGGTGAACGATGGAATCAGACAGGAAGGACAGCAATGGGGCGATGAACACGGAATAGAAATCGACCCCGCTTCGGTTCATTCCGTAGAGATTCTGAAAGGTCCGGCAAGCCTCATGTATGGCTCGGATGCGATGGCTGGCGTACTCATCTTCCATTCTGCTCCAACGCTTGCCAAAGGCGACATGAGAGCGAATTTCTCAACAGGTTACCAAACCAACAACGGACTTTTTGATTATTCGCTCAACTTTGCCGGCAACC
>OGJX01001555.1_pt1 | contig 12924 bp, 9 predicted proteins | sample 1572381 | NCBI WGS metagenome assembly OGJX01 (sample SAMEA2582085, study PRJEB24529) | metagenome | biome: Human gut stool | place: China | collected 2011
CCAACTCCAATGCCTCTTTCTTTTCTTTCAGATTCGGCATTGCCGCTTCCATTTTTGTTTTCAGCGCCCTTGCTTCAGCGATAACCGGCATGGCCTTTTCGAGTTGCTCCTGTGCCTTGTTGACTACTTCCTTTAGGTAGGAGAGAGTATGCTCGCTTTCGGTGATGCCAACCTCCTTGCTTTTGATGGCAGCTTCCGATTTCAGGATTTCTTCTTCCTGATTGTGGATGCTTTGTATCTGTCGCTCAACTTCCTGTAACAGGTTGACGGCTGGTTGTACTTCATCGTGCAACTGGAGACGGATAATCTGGGCTTGTATGTCTTTGATAGCGTTTGCAGCCTGCTCCATATCTGCTTGATAGATAGCTATTTGCTTCGTTTGCTTATCGTTTTCCTCATACCATTGCAGGTTTTCTGAGATGGCCTTCAATTGGCTGTCAAGTTCCTTCTCTGCCTTTTCCAAAAGAGTGATTTCCTCTTGCAGTTGGGCGAGTTCTTCGTCATTCAGCAGGTTCTGTTTTACTGCTTCCACTGATGCTGCCATCTGGTTGTAGGCATCCACCGCATGGTCTTTTGCTTTCTTGATTTCAGTAGCGATGTTCGTATAAGTTTCCTCACATCCGATGAGTTTCTCCAGGAGTTCGTAGCGCTCGTTTTCCTTTGCGGTCAGGAAGTTGGCAAACGAACCTTGTGCGATGAGCACGGTGCGGAGGAACTGGTCGTAGTCGAGACCGATGATGTTCGGCAATTCGTTCCAGTCGGCTATTTCTTCTGTCAGTTGTTCGCCGTTTCTTGTGATTTTATAGAGAGAAGTCTTGGCATTTTCATAGCGTACTCTTTGGAATCTGACGTGCCATTCTGCGCGGTAGATACTGCCGTTGTTGGCAAGGAAGGTGAGTTTACTGTAACCTTCTTTCTTGCCACGGGTCAGTATGTTTCGACTATCTGTAGGAGCTAACCGGTTGTTTTCATTAGCATCAGCTTCTCCGAAAATCTCTATGTTCTGATTCTTGTCGCCTTTCTTTCTTGGGTAGCGAGGGGCGCGGTTGTAGAGGGCAAGGCAGATGGCGTCGAGTAGGGTGGATTTGCCACTTCCCGTCGGACCTACGATGCTGAAGATGGTGCTCTCGCCTAAGGCACCTTCTTCAAAGTTGATGACCTCGCCACCTTGTTTGTCAAGCGAAGCGAGGTTGAGTATTTCGAGTTGTAGGAATTTCATAATGATGATGTCGTTAATAAATCGGATAACATTTTCTCCTGTCTTTCGTTCATCGGAGCGTTGTGTTTGATGGCAAAGGCCTCCTTCAGCGTATCGAGCGGAGGACGGTTGACAATGTCCTCGATGCTGGTGATTTGCTGGGAACCTTGGATGGTGGAGAGGTCTAACTGCGGGATGATGCGCTGGATTTTGCAGAGTACGGCATCCTTCTCATTGACGAGATTCTCCAGTTCCTTGATGTCATCGTTGGAAAGCTTCTCCTGTTTCACCTTCAGCATTACGTAGTCGAAATGGTCGCTCAGTTCGCCATTCATCCTTTCTGAAAGTTCTGAATGGATGAGTTTCTGCCATTTTTTGATGGTGAGTTCCTCCTCGTTTTCTGGCAGAATGCGCAGGGAGTGCTGAGGCTTGTATTCCAGGAAATCTACTTTTATATCCTTGCTCTTGCTTTTGCAGTTTTCCTTTTCCTTTTCTTCTTCTTCCTTCATTCCATCTTTATTTTCCTTCATTTCATCTTCTGTCTTCTTCGCTTCCATTTTCTCCTTTTCTCCCTTGTCACATCCGATGGTGATGAGGTCGATGCCGTGAGTGTAGTCTTTTTCGGCGAACGACATCGGGAGGATACTTCCCGTATATCTTGCCCAGTCGGTGTTCCAGATATGTTGTCTCTTGTGGATATGCCCGCAAGTCATGTAGTCAGGATGATCGTTCCATCCTTCCAAGTCCACTTCCTCCTGTCCGCCGATAATGATCTTCTCGCTCGCATCTTGTTTGGCTATGTCTGAACCCTTGGCGTACATGTGGGCCATCATGATGCACTTTCTGCCCGGGTATTTCTTTCGTGCTTCAGCTGTCAGTTCTCTCAGGAAGGTGTTGACTCCTTGCGAATAACAGGCGCTCTGGACCACATCACTCCGAAGGAAAGGTACGGCGAGGATGATGACTTCTTCTCCTTCTTCATTGGACACAGGGATGATGAGATCGTCGTAGGAATAGAGCCAATGTCCGCCGGTTTTATTATCGTCCTCGCTTTCTCCCTGCTGCCAGATTTTCCTTATATTTCCTCTGATTTCTACATGGTATCTGGCAAGGAGTGGGCGGGGAGCCTCCAGTCGGCTGGCGGAATCGTGGTTGCCGGCGGTGATGATAATCTGCATGTTCGGGCACAGATGGGTGGCATCGGCAAGAAACTCGTAATAAACGGTCTGTGCTGCTGCCGATGGATTTCCATTGTCGAAGATGTCTCCTGCGACGAGGAGTGCATCGGGCTTTTGTTCATCGATTTGCACTAAGAGCCATTGCAGGAAGTGCTTGTGTTCAGGCAGTCGGTCGTTGCCGTGAAACAAGTTGCCCAAGTGCCAGTCGCTGGTTGCTAATATCTTCATACTCATAGGGGTTGTGTTATCTTTGTCTTTTTCTTTGTTTCAAGTTTACAATCGTTTTTCCTCCGTTTCATGATTACAATCCTTGAACTCGGAAATGCAATCTGACCACAAAGTTAGCATAATTCTTTGGGATAAGCAAGGAAAAATACCCTAAAAATGAAGAAAAATGACTGGATAAGTGAAGATATTTGGGTAAACTATTGTTTTCTTCCTGATAATGTTGTATCTTTGCCTAATAGAAATCTTCGTTCAAAGACGTTGAACGTCGGTTCAACGACTCTGAACGGCGGTTCAACGACTTTGAATGTCGGTTCAACGTCTTTGAACGGAGATTTCTCTTAGGATGTGATACTTTTATTCCTAAGTAGGAAGATCCTGTTACTTAGTAGAGATCATATCTCTCAGAGATAGAAGGACCGATTAAGTGAGAAAACTAACAATCTAAATAAGAAAGGAAAAGAAATGGCAAAGTACAAATTGCAGGAAATGAGTGATATGCGTGATGAAGGCAAGCGCAGAGTTTATCCCAAGATGGTGCCCTATCGCACGCTTTCCAGAAAGGAATTCGTCGAACAGATGCAGAGTTATCATCGTGACCTTTCTCAGGGCACTATCGAAGCGGTTCTGACAGATGTGGAAGACGTGTTGGTCCGTATGCTCTCTATGGGTTATAATGTGAATCTCGAAGGCTTGGGCACCTTCTCCTTGTCCCTTGGTTTTGAGGATGACAAGCCTACGGAGATGCAGACAGATGACGACATGATGAAATATCGCAAGGTAGGGGTGAAGAACGTCAACTTCAATTCATCTCCTGAGTTTGTGAAGGCTGTAAAGATGGAGACCGACTGTGATTTGGAACGAGTGATGAGTGGTGTGAAGGTTATCCGCAAGCAACTCTATTCCAAGGAAGAGCGCATTGCCCGTGCCTTATCGGTATTGGAAAAGAACGCAGCTATCACTCTCGGTGATTATGCCTACATCAACGATATGAGCCGCACCGCCGCTTCCCTCGAATTGAAGGAGATAACCCAAGCCCCGACATCACCTATCCGCTCGATTGGAAGAGGAAGCCACAAGGTTTGGGTGAAGAGGAAAGAATAAATTAAATGGTTCTTTATAATTTATTGGGATTTGCAAGAAACTTTCCGATTTTCTTGCAAATCCCAATTCTTTTTCGTACTTTTGCAGTTGTCTTGCCGTGGATGGTTGGCGATGAGTCGTCGGCTAGGTAAAAATCCATGGCTTGGCCTATTTTAAATTGAAGACGTTTGCTTGACGTTTCTTCTGACCTTTCGAAACCTCGGAAATTTCATAAGCGTTCAGATGGAGACTGCGGTGGGCGTCTACCCACTGTGTATATACACATGGCATAGGTGTGCCCCTTCGACTGAGGGGGTACGTCCTATGCTATCATATATATACCTGCTTGGCGTAGGCATCTGTTGCTTCTTATTCTTGACGCTGTGGTCCATTCCGAGGTACCTGAAAGGCAAGGATGAGGCTAAAGGTAATAAGATTCCTACGCCATCATTTTATAATAGCAATCCAGTTTCTAATAATCTTCTCTACTAAGGGAGTCGGTGGAGCACGGAAAAGGGGAGGAAGGTACACCGCTATGGCGAAGAAAATGGATTTGGGTGCTTTGCGCCAACAGATATTAGAACTTCAGATAGATAAGGAGTTAAAGCATGATTTGTTGGAGGTTATCAATGAGAAGAAGCATTATGGACTTGTGTGGGAAGATAGCTCAGAAGCGGCTTGGGACGACATGCAAGACCAATTTCCTGTTTTTGTTGAAGACGAAAGTAAACGTTTGGATTCTGCGCCAGAAGGTTCGCCTAACCATGTGTTGATAGAAGGTGATAACCTCAATGCTCTTGCTGCTCTTACTTATGCTTATGCAGGGAAGATTGATGTAATTTATATCGATCCTCCTTATAACACAGGTAATAAAGACTTTATCTACAATGACTCTTTTGTAGATAAAGATGATAGCTTTCGCCATTCCAAATGGTTGTCGTTTATGAGTAGAAGGTTAATTGTTTCTAAAAACTTACTTGCAGACAATGGAGTAATATTCATTTCTATTGATGATAATGAGCAAGCTCAGTTAAAACTTTTATGTGATAAGTTATTTGGAGCAAATAATTATATAGCACAATTTATTTGGAAAAAAAAGCAAGGAGGAGGTAACGATTCAAGTAATGTTGTTACGGAACACGAGTATGTGTTGTGTTATGCAAAACGTTTGTTAAATGGTAAAATAATAGGGCTCGATAGAAATTATCAATTGGATAAAGCTTTATATCCATACAAAGACGATAAAGGAGAATACGGATTGGTTACATTAGATAAGGCTTCTATTCAAATTAGTCAGTCCTTAATATATGAGATAATAGGTCCTGATGGGACAAAATATTATCCTCGTATAGTTAAAGGAAAACAATCTTGTTGGCGATGGAGTAAAGCAAAAGTGGCAAAGCAATATAATGAACTTGTTTTTAAAAATGGAAAGGTATATACTAAATATTATAGACCTGAAGGTATTACGCCCAAGAGTCTTTTAATTGATGCAATTTATGGTCGAACGGAAAGTGGAAACGATGATATTAAAGAAATATTTGGCAATAAACCTTTTGGATATCCAAAACCATTGTTGTTGCTAAAACATTTGATATCAATAACAAAAGGAAAGGACTCCACCATCCTCGACTTCTTCGCTGGCTCAGGCACCACTCTCCATGCAACGATGCAATTGAACTCAGAAGACGGCGGTCATCGCAAATGTATCTTAGTGACCAACAACGAGAATAACATCTGCGAGAAAGTAACCTACGAGAGAAACAAACGAGTCATTAAAGGTTATACTAACCAGAAGGGTGAAGAAATCCCCGGCTTGACTCACAATAATCTTCGTTATTATAAAACGAAGTTTGTGCCTCGTGACCAAAGCAACTTCAAAAGTCGTCGAGCTTTGATGGCTTCTCTCGTTGACCTCCTTTGCATCAAAAACAATATCTATCAAGAGCAAGAAACATTTGGAGGCAAGAAATTTAAGAAGAGCGTATTGCGCTATTTTAAGGATGAGGCTGGACAGATGCTTGTTGTCCTCGACGAGCGTGTAGTCAGTATTATCATTCCGATGATAACTGAGGTTGCGACCAAGCAGAATCCTTTGAAGGTTTATGTTTATAGTGATGGCGCATACGCATATGAGGACGAATTCCATAAAGTCATGCCTGTTATAGAACTGTGTGCCATGCCAGATGCTTTCTTGCAAGCTTTAGAAGGTAGAACGGATATTCTGCCAAAGCAAAAGTATAGTGAGGCTATGATGAAAGAATTTCAGCAAAACGAGGAACTCGCCATGCAAAACGAGGAGGTTGTGAAAGAAGCTCTCAGCGATGACTATGATTATGTGTTGAAGGAGAAAGAAGATAATGTTACTAATGACATAATAGACTAAGGAGGTAACGAAAATGATAGAACTACGAGATTACCAGAAAAAAGCGGTGCGTGAACTGAAACAGAAGATGATTGACATGCTCAATGATTCTGAAGACCGCCAAAAGTTGATATTCAAGGCTCCTACAGGAGCAGGAAAAACGGTGATGGTGAGTACCTTGCTGGATGAACTGACTCGTGACTTACCTATGAATGGGCAATGCCGATATTCTCGTGTAGCATGGGTTTGGATTGCTCCTAATAAATTGCACCAGCAGAGTTATCGCTCCATGCGCAATTTCTTTAGTGAACGAAGATCGTTGCGTCCTGTTATGTTTGATGAGTGTGATCATGTAGATGGTCTGCATCCTGGCGATGTGCTCTTTTTAAACTGGGAGAGCATCAACAAGGATAATGCCGTCATGATACGTGACAATGAGCAGAACCGCACGCTCTACGAACTGATACGGAAGACCAAGATAGAGCAGCATCTGCCAGTGGTGGTTATCATAGACGAGGAACACATGTTTGCCGGACGTAATGCCAGGAAAAGCGAGATGGTATTGCAAGCTATCCAGCCACACATAGAACTTCGTGTATCAGCAACGCCAGTCACCCAAAGCTATCATGCAGTTCTTGTGAAACGCCAAGAAGTAATCAATGAAGAGATGATTAAGAAGGGCATTGAACTGAATCCGAATGTAAAGAGCAGTAAGGAACAGTCGGAGCTTACGGTGAACCAGCGTCTCTTGAAGAAGGCTCTCGAAAAGCGAAAGGAACTGGCTGAGGCCTATAAGGAATACGGCATCAATCCGCTGTTGCTCATTCAGTTGCCTAACGATAGCAGCGAATCTATGTCGTCGAAGGATAAGAACATCGCCGAGGAGATGCAAGCCTACTTAGAACAGGTTTGCGACATCAGCGTGGCAAATGGCAGGTTGGCTGTATGGCTATCAAAGGATAAATCGCCCAATCTTCAGAATATCACTCATTCTGATGATATTACCGAGGTGTTGCTATTCAAGCAGGCCATAGCCTTGGGCTGGGATTGTCCTCGTGCCTCTGTCCTTCTGATATTCAGAGAATTGCAGAGCATGACTTTTACTACTCAGACTGTGGGACGAATACTCCGAATGCCAGAGCAGCATTTTTATAAGAATGACATTTTGAACTACGGTTATGTTTATACCGACCTTTCGGCTGACATGATTAGTATTGTGGGAGATGACATGAACTATATCAGCACCCTCTATGCCAATCGCAAGAAAGACTTGCCGAACATCACGCTCCGTTCCTATTATACGGATAAGCATGGGGCAACAAGAAACCGCTTGGGTTCCCAGTTCCGCAGCATCTTCTATAAGACCATGGAACGGGAATGGGAACAAAACCCGTTGTTGCTCTTCTCTGCAGAAGATTTCTTTGAGGATGATGGTGAGGCTGAGGATGCTGACGAGGCGAAAAAAAAGGAGGCAGACATGGATGCTAAAATCAAGTTGAATCGCTACAATGCCAAGCGACATGGCGTGCAGACCGATGTATCAAGAATCTTGGTGGCAATCCCGAAGGACACCCCATTGACGGGTGACACTGGCATCGTGGAGATAACAGACAAGGCAAGGCTGGCTCTGAACGCATCTGAATTACAGAATCTCTTTACGCTATTCTGCCGTAAGAATGTGGGTGGGTTCTCCAAATTTGACAGTACGCCAGTCTTGCAAGGAGCCATCGAGAGTGCCTTGGAGGAATATCTGCAAGTCTTTTCGATGGATGTGCCTAAGGTGGTGCTCTATCATCAGAACCGTCCGCACTTTGAGGAACTGATACGCAAGGCGTTGGTTACCTATGAGGCTACGCAGAAGAGAAACGCCAAGGAGGTGACGATGGAATATCAACAGTCTGTATGGCAAGTGCCTGAGACTCGTCTCTATAATGCGGCAATGGTGAGAACCACGGAAGGCAAAATCTTCAACCATGCCTTGTATCCTTATTTTGAGCAGATTACGGCATCGAGACCCGAGCAAGAGTTTGCACGTTGGTTGGATGACAAGATGGAATATGTGGAGTGGTGGTACAAGAATGGAGACGAGGGAAAGCAGCATTTCGCCGTTCCTTATACGGATTCGGGTAGTAGGAAACGTTGTTTCTATGTGGATTTTATCGTCAGACTGAAGTCGGGTACCATCTGTCTCTTCGACACCAAAACCAAGGGCAGCGATGCGGATGCGCCAGAAAAGAACAATGCCCTCTTGGATTACATCTCCAGTTATCAAGCTACAGGCAAGAAGATAGTGGGTGGTGTGCTTATCAAGGACGAAAGAACAAGTAACTGGTATTATCCTGGAGGCATTATCGAGAATACAGACAATATTGATGGGTGGTCGGCATTGCATCTGGAAACCCTATAATAAGGTAATCATATATAATAAGGTATGAAGAAAAGCTTGGACAGAACATTCCTGAACTATGGAATCAGGCAGGAAGACATGCTGCTTATAGAGAGTGCATGCCAATCAGAAGGTATAGATGCAGAATGGCTCAAGGATTATATCCTCAAGCCTTTCCATGAAGAACGTAATAACCAAAATGAGCCAAGTCTTGAGGAAAAGAAAGTGACGAGAATACTCAAGAAAGCTCTCAAAGAAATCAAAAAGTAATGAAACTGAAGCGTATCTACATAGAGAATTATAAGACCTACAGAAAGTTGGATTTAAATTTGGAGGTAACGAGTGACCGTCCTATCATCTTGATAGGTGGTGCCAATGGTTGTGGTAAGACAACGCTCTTCGATGCCATCTATTCTGCGCTCTATGGGTTGAAGATTTCCAACAAGCGACAGTTTGAGGAACTCTTCAATTCTGGTGTGAAGAACGAGAGCGGTATAGAAGGCAAGGCTATCATGTTAGAGATTACTTTCTCTGGGGTGGTTCTTGGACAAGAAACGCCTTATCGCTTGTGTCGTGCCTATCGGTTTGTGGATGGCAAGATACAGGAGAGCAATGTGCTCAATATGAATGGTAACAGTTATACATATGGTTCTGGTTCCACGGCTATCCTACGCAGCACCAATGAAGCGATAGTCAACAAGATTATCTCTGCCAATCTGCCTGCTGAATTGAGCAACTACTTCCTCTTTGATGCCATGAAGACTTCCGATCTCGTGAAGGAAGAACAAATCAACAAGCTCATTATGAAGAACATCAATTCGGTGATGGGTTTCAATAAATACACTCAGTTGCAGAACGCAGCCTCGGCTTATCTTGACGAGAAGAAGGCGGAACGCTTGGAGAACGAGAACCTGCGTGCCGAATACTTGAAACTGACCAAACAGAAGGTGGAGATGGAAAGGGATGTGGCAAGTCTAAACGATGCCTACAATGAAGCATTGAACTATGCCAATGATCATAAGCAACAGTATGAGCAACTGAAGGAGGGACGGAACTCGGATGATGTGATTCGTGATAAAATGCATCAGATAGAGGAGAGCATCAATAGCTTCTATCAGAAGGAAAAGGACTATAGGCAGGATGCTGAGGCTATCTCCAAAGATTTAGAGTGGAAAGTAATTATGCCAAAGGTTGCCAATAGTATCAGTACCGAGGTGGAACTTGTTCTGAACGAGAAGGAGGTGGTGGCTTCTGCAAGGGGCAATATCCTCAATGACCAACAGATAGAAAAGGTTACTCATGATGTAATACGATTGGTTAAGGAGAAATACCCGCAGGTAGGCGAGGTTTCTATTGCCGAGATTATTACAGAAATCAAACGTGAGCAAGACAACAGCGATGACTATAATGATAAATATGGTTTTCTGAGTGATGCAGATGTCAATGTGTTGAGAAACCTGGTTCAGCAATCATATTCCAATCCTTATCTTTCGCTGGATGAAAGACGTGAAAGCTTAAACTTAGAGTTGGCGGATATTCCAAAGAAGCAGGAACAACTGGAAGAATACAAACGTGCCTTGACAGGAAACGATTATAGCATTATCGAACTCTATGAGACTAATGATAGAAAAATAGAGGAATTGAAGGCAAAAATAGTGGAACAGAAGAATGCTATCAAAGAAATGGAGAGAAAAATCTCTACTTATGATTATGATATGCCGCAAGTTCCAGATCCTCAATATGATATGCTATGCAAACTTCCTGGCTTCTTTAAGTCGCTTTCCTGTAAGTTACTTAAGGCAAAGAAGGCAAGTATTGAGCGCATGATGAAAGAACAGCTGAACATCAACTTGGTGATTTACGCTGGTTATATCGGTAGGGTCGAGCTTTCGGCAGATGATTCGGATGAAATCTCGTTCAAGATATTCCATAAGAATGGTAATGAGATTTATTTGAGTCAGCTGAACGCCGGTGCCAAGCAGACTGTGATGCAGGTGTTGCTGAAAGTTTTGTATGAATTGGGTGATTACGACCCTCCTGTAATGATAGATACGGTGATGGGTGTTCTTGACAAGGAGAGTCGTGAAGTTATTATCAACCGTTATTTCCCGGATTTGGCTCATCAAACCATCCTGTTAAGTACTGATACGGAAATAACAACAGAGACTGATTTCAAGAAGATAGTGGCTTATGTGGCAAGAACTTATACTTTGCATAGAGACCAGGAAAGGCAGTGTACTACTGTCAGCGATGATTACTTTGGATTACAAATTTACGATTTCTAGAAGAAATGAATGTACAAGATATAAAACTTGAGGGAATGAGAATTCTGGAAGGAACTCATGATTTGCTTGAAGAAGTGAAATATGCTATCGAGCAGAAACTGAATCTTTCGGATTACTCAGATATGGTTCGCCCTGTAGTATTGAACTTTACTACGGTTATGCGAATCTGCCTCCTTGTAGGATTGAGTGATAAGACACCAAGGAGCAAGGCAAAGGTAGAGGAATTGCAAACCTCTGCAGGTATGCAGCCATTGGGTGGTTCTTTCTTCACCAAGTCAAATATAAAGGAGGTCTTCGTGGCTCTTATCAAGATGCGTTATAGTGATATTGATGCCGACTGGCAGAATTCTACTTTTCTGAGCAAGGTGCTTTTTAGCGAAATGATGAGGGGTAAGAGTACCTTGATGGAAGAAGGAGGTATTGATGAATGGCTGCACTTCTCTCCGTTGAGAGGTGGAAAGTCGTTGATGGATATTCCTGAGTTGAATCTTTATATCGGTCAGTATGAGGATGGAATGGATGCGGCTTTAGACATCAACAGTACTGCTATTTCAAATACACAGATATTGATAGCAGGAACTACTGGTTCGGGTAAGTCAAACTTATTAGCTGTTCTTATCAACCAAATCAGAATGGCATCGGCTGATACCTACTATCCTGTCAACTTTCTCTTGTTCGATTACAAGGGGGAGTTCTCTGATCCAGCCCATGCCGATTGGCTGTCGAAGTTTGAGACCGATTCCTCTGCCATCTTGAATCCGATGGAGAAACCTTTGCCGTTTACTCCGTTCAAGGACTTTACTGGCAGACCTGTCAATGAAATCCACCTGTATTCCACGACCTTGGCAAATGCCATCTGTGCCATATCTTCTGCTAAGATAGGTGCTTTGATGGACAACAGATTAAGCGAGGCTATCATCAATGCCTACAAGGCGAAGAACCAGAAACCAATCACCTTTCAGGAAGTTTTTGACCATTACACGATGTTGATGCCTGAGAAGAAACAGGGTGACATGGATAGTGTAAAATCAGTCTTGAACCAGTTGATACTTAACAATATTTTTGCAGAGGAAGACAAGGTGGATTTGGTGAAAGGTTGCTATATTATCAACTTAGGAAAGTTTGACAAGGAAGGTATTATGGCAAAGGCTATCGTATATTTCGTGACATCGAAGTTGAACAATATTTATGAGCAACTGCCTCCACAGGCAAAGAATGAGGACAGGGTGGAGCTGCGCCATTTCACCATCATCGATGAGGCTCACTATATGCTTGGTTTTGAGAACAAACCTTTGCAGAACTTGATAGCTGTGGGTAGAAACAAGGGCATGAGCATCATCCTTGCCACACAGAATATGGATTCGTTTAAGAAAGCTTCTTTTGATTTCTATGCCAATGCCCAATATCCACTCATTATGAAGCAACAGCAACAGAATGATGGAGTATTGAAGGATCTTTTTGGTGTGAGTGGCATGGCTCTGCAGGAACTGAAGCAAGCTATTGCTGGCTTGCAGAAGGGTGAACTGATAACCAAGGATGCCCAAGCTATGGCTCTTGGCATCGGCAAACATTGGAAGAAAATTAAGGTTACTCATCTTATTTGATAATGAATAAAGATATAGACTATTATCTGTCTGCATTTGAAAAGATGAAAAGGGCGATTATGCGGGGTGTGAAAGCTCCGCATAAGCCCATTTTGCTCTTGGCTATTTCAAATCTTTGCCAGCGAGGTATTATAAAAGACAATCATATCGTTCTTTCAAGTGAGTTGGTTGAGGAGTTTAAAAGGTTATGGAGATTGTATATTGGTGAACAGAATACAGGTGATAGTATTTTTGTTGCAGAGGGATTGACCATGGATATTCCTCATAGTTATCCTTTTAAATGTAGCATAGAGAATCCCTATTATCATTTGCAGCATGAACCCTTTTGGCGATTGGTAAAAAATGAGAAAGGCAAAGAAAGGAAGTCTTATTCTAGCTTAAAGTCTTTGCGTGACAGTTTTGCTTATGCAGAAATAGACCAGGATTTATTTGATTTGATGGTTAATAGAGAGTCTGCTGTAATACTGGAGTGTAAGCTTCGGGAACTCGTATAAATCAATTTCGAATTGTATTCTTATATATTTCCTTTATAGTTTTCTTTTGAATTACCTGTTGGCGGAATTAAAAAACCGCCTGAAAATTAGTATATTTTTATGGAGA
>OGJX01001557.1_pt1 | contig 12921 bp, 9 predicted proteins | sample 1572381 | NCBI WGS metagenome assembly OGJX01 (sample SAMEA2582085, study PRJEB24529) | metagenome | biome: Human gut stool | place: China | collected 2011
TTTCATCCCTAATGATTCCTTGCGTCGTAGATTTGTCAAAGAAATCGACCGTGCAGGCTATAGTCAATTGAACACGATGGGCCTTGTAGGTTGCCAAGGCGCTTATGAAGTGGGTGGACCATGGCTTGATGAATTAAAGGAATACATTCAAGGGAATATTCAATATACCCTTGATTATTTTAAGGAACATTTGCCAAAGCTTCACATGTATCGACCTGAGGGTACGTATCTCATGTGGTTTGATTGCTCTGAACTGCCATTGACTCCAGAAGAACGTGAACAATGGCTACTTAATGATGCAAAGCTATGGCTGGATAGTGGCTCCATGTTTGGTAAAGATGGTGAAAAGTTTGAACGCATCAATGTTGCCTGTCCTCGTGCAACATTGACAGAAGGTTTAGAGGCATTGCGTCGCGCTTATGTTGCTAAAGGGTTTTAGGAGGTTTCACAATGCCGATTAAAGTTATTAAGAATTTACCGGCCATAACAAAGTTAGCACAAGAGAATATCTTTGTAATGGATACGGAACGAGCGGAAACACAACAAATTCGTCCGCTTCATATTTTGCTTATCAATTTGATGCCTACAAAAGAGGTTACGGAAACACAAATCCTTCGCGCTCTTAGTAATAGCCCGTTGCAAGTAAACTTAACTTTATTGCATACAGCATCTCGAAAATCTAAGAATGTAGATGCAGAATATTTAGATACTTTTTACCGTACCTTTGACGAAGTTAAAGATGAGTGTTTTGATGGCTTGATTATTACCGGTGCTCCTGTGGAACAGATGGACTTCGAGGAGGTGACTTATTGGGAGGAAATTACTGAAATATTTGATTGGGCACGTACGCACGTGACGTCTACCTTATATATATGCTGGGCTGCGCAAGCCGGACTGTATCATCACTACGGAGTTCCCAAGTATCCACTGGACCAGAAAATGTTCGGTATCTTCGAACATCGGGTGCTGGAACCTTTCCATTCTATTTTCCGCGGATTTGACGATTGCTTCTATGTGCCGCATAGCCGCCATACGGAAGTACGCAGGGAAGATATCCTCAAAGTGCCGGAACTGACATTGCTTTCCGAATCGAAAGATGCGGGCGTTTATATGGCTATGGCACGTGGCGGACGTGAGTTCTTCGTGACCGGACACTCGGAATACTCTCCCTATACCTTGGATACGGAATATCGTCGTGATCTGGGTAAAGGACTGCCGATCGAAATTCCCCGTAACTATTACGTAGATGATGATCCGGACAAAGGTCCGTTGGTCCGTTGGCGCGCTCATGCCAACCTTTTGTTCTCCAACTGGCTGAACTACTTTGTTTATCAGGAAACGCCTTACAACATTAATGATATTGAATGATCAAGCAGCGTAAAATAGAACTTCTCGCCCCGGCGAAGAATCTGGAATGTGGTATCGAAGCTATCAATCACGGAGCAGATGCCGTATATATCGGTGCACCTAAATTTGGCGCCCGTGCAGCGGCTGTGAATTCTTTGGAAGATATCGAAGCGTTGGTAAAACATGCTCACTTGTATAATGCCCGTATCTATGTCACAGTCAATACGATTCTGAAAGAAGAAGAGTTGAAAGAGACGGAGGAGATGATCCATGCCCTGTATCGGGTTGGCGTGGATGCCCTGATTGTGCAGGATATGGGAATCACGAAACTGAATCTTCCGCCGATACCTCTTCATGCCAGTACGCAGATGGACAATCGGACACCGGAAAAGGTGAAGTTCCTTTGGGAAGCGGGTTTCCGTCAGGTTGTTCTGGCACGGGAACTGTCGATTCGTGAAATAAGGAAGATACACGAAATTTGTCCCGAAGTTCCGCTGGAAGTATTTGTACACGGGGCGCTTTGCGTAAGCTATAGCGGTCAGTGCTACGTTAGTCAGGCTTGTTTCGGGCGCAGTGCGAATCGGGGAGAGTGTGCGCAGTTTTGCCGCTTGCCTTTCAGTCTTGTCGATTCGGAAGGAAAAGTGATTGTGAAAGACAAGCACTTGCTCTCTTTGAAAGATATGAATCAGAGTGATGAACTGGAACGGTTGCTGGATGCCGGAGCTTCCTCATTCAAAATAGAAGGACGTCTGAAAGATGTGTCTTATGTGAAGAATGTAACGGCTGCCTATCGTCAGAAACTAGATGCTATCTTTGCCCGCCGACCGGAATATGTGCGCGCTTCTTCCGGCACTTGCCGTTTCGATTTTAAACCGCAGCTGGACAAGAGTTTCAGTCGTGGATTTACTCATTACTTCCTGCATGGACGCAGTGAGGATATTTTTTCTTTTGATACTCCGAAATCATTGGGAGAGGAGATGGGTACAATGAAAGAAGCCCGTGGCAACTTTCTGACCGTTGCCGGACTGAAATCATTTAATAACGGAGACGGTGTCTGCTATATTGATGAACAGGGACGTTTGCAGGGATTCCGGATTAATCGGGTGGATGGAAACAAACTTTATCCTCAGGAAATGCCCCGCATCAAGCCCCGTACCAAGCTCTATCGCAACTTCGATCAGGAGTTTGAACGCATACTTTCCCGCAAGTCGGCCGAACGGAAGATTGCCGTTAACATACTGCTTGCAGACAACAACTTCGGTTTCTCTCTGACACTGACGGATGAGGACGATAACAGCGTTACGCTCACTCTGCCTCGTGAGAAAGAGCCGGCTCGGACTCCACAGGCTGATAACTTGAAGACGCAGCTTGCTAAATTGGGAAACACGCCTTTCGAAGCGGAAAAGATCGAAATCTCCTTCTCGGAGAATTGGTTCTTACCGGCTTCTGTTTTGGCGGATTTCCGTCGTCAGGCGATAGAAAAGCTGATTGCTGTCCGACGTATCAATTATCGTCAGGAACTGGCTGTCTGGAAGCCGACTTCACATGATTATCCGCAGGCTGCACTTACTTATTTGGGAAACGTGATGAACACCCGTGCAGCTTCTTTTTATCGGGAACATGGAGTGCAGCAAGTGGCTGAGGCTTATGAAAAGGAACGGGTGGAAGATGCCGTGCTGATGTTCTGCAAACACTGCCTGCGTTATAGCATGGGCTGGTGCCCTATCCATCAGCGAGTGCGCTCGCCTTATAAAGAGCCCTATTATCTGGTATCGAATGACGGAAAACGTTTCCGCCTTGAATTCGATTGCAAAAACTGTCAAATGAAAGTAAAAGCGGCACAATGAAACGATTCCCCGGCAGAGATATGCGGAGTTTAACGGAGCTTGTTCTCGGCAGAGATAAGTTTCGTACAGCTTTGTGCTGTTCTGTCGTGGGGATGTTGCTGACTCTGCTGTTCCTTTCATCCTGTCACTATACGCGTCCCGATCTTACTTCCGAGGAACTGTCGGAGAAGACAAAAGATTCTCTGAACTATCTTTATGACCGGCATTATACCTGGAATACGAATCTGGAAGTAACCACCGACTCGGTAACAATGGAGTGCCTGCCCATCAAGGACACCTACATCGCATTGTATAAAGGAGATCGGGTGGTTGTTGCCGAGTTTGCCATTCACCCTGCCGATAGTGTGGACAGTGTCTGGGTAAAGCTGGCGCATACACAAGAGGAGCAGGGGTGGATACGTGAAACAGAATTGAAAGAATCGTTTGTGCCGACGGACAGTATTTCGCAGGCTATCCATTTTTTCAGTGATACGCATGCTTCTTATTTCATGATTATCTTCGCGTTGTTTGTTGGAGTCTATCTGTTTCGCGCTTTCCGTCGGAAGCAGTTGCAGCTGGTCTATTTTAATGATATTGACAGTGTCTATCCGTTGTTTCTTTGCCTGTTGATGGCTTTCAGTGCGACGGTTTACGAATCAATGCAGGTCTTTGTGCCGGATACGTGGGAACATTTCTATTTCAATCCCACCTTATCGCCTTTTAAAGTGCCTTTTATACTTTCAGTCTTTTTGTTGAGCATCTGGTTGTTTCTGATTGTCGCTTTGGCGGTGCTTGATGACCTGTTCCGGCAGTTGACTCCCGCCGCTGCGGTCTTTTATCTGCTGGGACTGATGTCCAGTTGTATTTTCTGCTATTTCTTCTTTATCCTGATGACACATATTTATATCGGTTATTTGTTCCTTGCATTCTTTATCTGGGTTTTTGCGAAGAAGGTGCATCGGAATATCAGCTATAAGTATCGTTGCGGACATTGTGGGGAGAAGTTGAAGGAGAAAGGTATTTGCCCCCATTGCGGAGCGATTAATGAATAATCTTTTATATCTTGTTTTTATATTCAAATCATACTTCTGAATGATGGAAATCAGACTTACCGAATTGAAAGATCTCCCTTTGGTGATGGAGATTTATGATTATGCCCGTGCTTTTATGCGTGCCAATGGGAATGCAACCCAATGGATTGACGGCTATCCGTCCGAATCATTTATCCGTCAGGAGATAGAAGACGGTCATAGTTTTGTCTGTACGGACGAACAAGGGGAAATATTGGGAACTTTCTGCTTTATATTAGGCGAAGATCCTACTTATCTGAATATTTATGAAGGTGCATGGCTTAATGACGAACCTTACGGTGTCATCCACCGGATGGCTACCAGCGGTAAAAGGAAAGGCGTATCGGAAGCCTGTCTGAACTGGTGCTTTGAACATTTTGAGAATATCCGTGTGGATACACATCGGGATAACAAAGTTATGCAGCATATTCTGGCGAAATACGGCTTTCAGCGCTGTGGCATCATCTATGTCAAGAACGGGACAGAGCGCATTGCTTATCAAAGAATACTTTAATTGTGCGCTACCTTTCTCATGCAGTCTGTTCATAGATAAGTTGTTAGTCCATATAGATCAAGCATCAGTATTATATGGAGCAAGCGTTGGTTTCCTCGGAGGAAACGCCAGTTCCCTTTAAAAGGAACGGTCGTTTCCATTAAAAGGAACGGCCGTTCCCTCACCGGGAAACGACAGTTTCCATTGCAGGAAATGATAGGAAACTATAAGTTGTTGAGATCTAGTTATATAGAGTTCTGTTGGCAATGTTATAGAGTTCATGTTCATGCCCGTACGGTTTTGAGCTAAATGATAGTCAGCTGACCATTCAGCAGATCAGCGAACAGCTGAACTTCTCGAATCAATCATTCTTCGGGAAGTTCTTTAAGCGCTGTGCTGGTATGTCTCCAAAGGACTATATGAACAGTTGATCTGTTATTTCTTAGAATCGGCAGCGGAGGTCTATTCCGAATTGTACGGGACGTCCTTTCTGCATAAATCCTTTGTTCATTGTTTCAAAGTAGAAGGCTGCATAGTCTTTGTCCAGGAAGTTACGTGCCCAGAAGCTGATCATTGCATTCCCTTTTTCAAGATTTACACGCCAGTTCAGTGTGCCGTAAAAAGATTGGCTAACATCATTCAGTTCCGTCCAGTAGATGCGTCCGGCAGCATTGTAGTTTGCTTGGAATACAACACGGTCGAAGATGGAACGGGAGCTACAGGTGATGGCGTATTCTCCTCCGATATTAAGCGTATGCTTGGGGACGAAGGGAACATATTTGCCGTTGTAGTCAGCTTTTACTGTTAGGTTGCCATCTTTGTCTGCTTCATTTATAATATAGTCGGTAAAGGTGGCGTACGTATATCCGTAACTTGCGTTCAGACTTAGTTCGTTGGTCAGGCTGGCGCGGAGGGATGCTTCTGCACCGTAGCTGTTGCTTTTGCCTGCATTGATTGTGGTACGTCCAAGACCGCTGCCGATAAATTGAGAGAGTTGCTGGTCACGGGTATCCATATAGAAAGCTGCAAGGTCGGCCCAGAGTTTTCCTTCCCACAAAGTGAGATGAGTACCCACCTCATAATTCCATGAATATTCCGGTTTATAGGTGGTTGCATCTTTTACTTCGGGTATAGCAGGCATTTTGTCTCCTATCATTCCTTCAATCAATGTGCTGTATTTTTCGAACTCCGCACTTTTTTTAATGGCTTCTACCATCGAGTGCGCCTGTTGCCCAGTGATTATATCAGAGAACATTTGGACATTATAGCCTCCCGAACGGTAACCCTTGGATACTGTAGCGTAAACGTTATTGCCTTTTCTCCATTCGTATTGTAAGGCAAACTTGGGTAATAATTGGACATAATCTTCAGATAGTTTACCATTGTAGGCAGCATCTGCTATCAGGTCTTTGGCGGTAATAACCATAGGGCCCATGGCAAAGTTGAAGTCGAAGTTGAGTGGGTCGCTTGCCGAATTGTACTTCATACTCATCTTTTCGTAGTCCAGACGAAGACCTACAGTGAAGGATAGTCCTTTGGTAAAAAGGTTATTGAAGGTTGATTGATGAAAAATGGCTCCGTTCCATATTGGAGTATCAAAGTTGCCACTGACTTTTAACGTAGGGTTAAGAACACTCATGCTCATCTTAGGTGCTTTATTCCCTAAATTTTCAAAGATGCTGTTGGTATTTCCTTCAATAGTTTCTTTTACCCCGTCTTCTTTGAAGGTAACCGGACCGTCTGTATTCAATGTCTGATAGAATCCAAAGATACCTGTTGTCCATTCCCACTTACGGTTGGGCTTCGATTTAAGCACAATTTCTTCTGAAATAGTATTTAGTTTCTGCTTCTGGGTAAGATTGAATATGTTCTTTTCAGTAAAGTCCTGGTCGAGAAACATTCGGTCTTTCAGATGCTGATAACCGGTAACAGCGCTTAGGATGAAATTCTTGGCTTGATATTCGACATTAAATCCTGCATTCAGCAGGTTACGGTAGTAGTTGCTTCTATCATTATATGCAATCTTTCCGATCATTTCTTCCCGTTCTTCAGTCTTTCCCTTGTTGACGCCTTCCTGGGTGATGCCTGTGTAAAAGTAAGGATATCCTCCTTGGTCACTATATTCGTAGCTGACATTCAAGTCTAGTTTAAGGTTATCTTTCGGCAGATAAATACCTCTGAACCGTCCACCTCCTGCATTGCCTTTGTCTACCCGTTCATTATTGCGTGCAGAGTTTTGATAGAATCCTCCGGTATGTTCGTAGAATCCTCCGGTAGAAAAGGCGAATTGGTCGGATATACGGTGGTAATGTGTTAACGATACATTGTAGTCATTATAAGTTGCTGCTCCCATACGGATATCTGTACCTTGATATGTGAAAGGTGACTTGGTGTGTACCTTGATCAGCCCGCCCATTGTATTACGTCCATACAAAGTTCCTTGCGGACCGCGGAGTACATCAATACGTTCTATGTCGGAGTAGTTGAAATCGAAAGCTGATTTATCAATATAGGGTATGTTGTCTACATAGAGTCCGATAGCCGGTGTGTTGATACGTGAACCAATCCCCCGAATATAGATAGAAGTAGTCAGCTTTGATCCATACTCCGGAATGAAAATATTCGGAATGAGTCCGGATAATCTTTTCACGGAGTTCACTTGGTTAGCCTGCATGTCTTTCTGTGACAATACAGTTGTAGCTGCCGGCAGCTCACGTAGTTTCCGGTTTTCTTTCGGAGTGGCGATCACTACCACTTCTTCGATGTCTACTACTTTAAGAGAATCTTTAGGGAAATCTTCAGCCCATGTTGTTCCTGTCGTCAGGAGTGTGAGGGCAATCATAATATTCTTTGTTTTCATTCGCAGTTAATTTGTCTGGTGCAAAGTAACGGCAAATATATAAGGTAGGCAATCCTCATTTATTAGGATTATGCCTCATATTTTAAGAAATCAGATTCGGTCCGCCTCTATGTATCCGTTCATTACGGCATAGATGGTTAATCCTGATACAGACTTGATTCCAAGTTTTTCCGTGATGTTTTTCCTGTGGGTGATGACGGTAGTCAGACTGATATTCAGTTTGTCGGCAATTTCTTTGTTGATTAATCCTTTGGTAATCAGAACCAGTACTTCTATCTCACGGGCAGATAAGATTTCCTGATGTACCTCCGGCATGGCAATCGGGGGCATATCTTTTACAGGATAGCCGTTGTGGTGTGCATGTTGATGAAGCTTCAAAAGACTTTTCACCAGTTTCTCTTCGGGTTCGTAGATATTGAGTACAGGCACACCCGACAGTTGGAATTGCGGGCTGTCACTGGCCAGCACAATTGTTTTCCGCTTTCGGGGGAGGAAGAAGGCATTGTGTTCAACATAGATTTGCGCCGAGATGAAGTAATGGGCATACATGTCCGGGGTATCATCCATTAGTTCACTGAAACTATGGAAAGTACGGATAGTTGCCATTGGAATAATTTCTTCCAATATACTTTTCAGTCCGAGACAAGTGAGGGTATTGGACTCGATAATGGCTATTTCAGGTTTGTAGTTCATTTGACCGTAGAATATTTATTAATGATTGATATAATTAGCTACCGCTTCCGCACACCGTTCTCCATCGACTCCTGCCGAAACAATTCCACCTGCATACCCTGCACCTTCTCCGCAGGGAAACAGTCCGCGAACAGTGACGTGCTGTAACGTCTCCTTATCCCGTACGATGCGGACTGGCGAAGAAGTGCGGGTTTCCACACCAATCATCACCGCTTCATTCGTAAGGAAACCGTGACTGGTACGCCCAAACTGCTGAAAACCGAGAGATAATCTTTTGCTGATAAAATCCGGCATCCAAAAATGAAGCGGAGAAGAAATCAGCCCCGGACTGTAGGAAGATTCCGGTAAATCAAAACTTAATTTCTTGCGAGTAAAGTCCAGCATACGTTGCGCCGGTGCCGTTTGGCGCCTGCCACCCTGCAACCAGCATTGACGTTCCAACTCCTCCTGAAAGTGAAGGGGAGTAAGTTGAGTCTTGAGAGTTGAGAGCTGAGAATTGCTCAGCAATGGATTAATGGCTAATAACTGCGCATTTTGTTGCGCAGCCAACTCTCCACTCTCCATTTTCAACTCTCCACTTATAAAATCTTCCGGTTGAATCTCTACCACCATTCCTGAGTTACTCCAACGCGATCCGCGGTTAGAAGGAGACATTCCGTTTACTACAACTTGTTCCGGTCCGCTGGCGGCAGGAACAATGAAACCGCCGGGACACATACAGAAGCTATAAACTCCTCTGCCTTCAGCTTGTGTCACGAAGCTGTATTCGGCAGCAGGAAGGTATTTCCCCCGCCCGTTCTTATTGTGGTATTGTATCTGGTCGATCAGCATAGCCGGATGTTCCAGCCGGACACCGACAGCGATTCCTTTGGCTTCTATCGTAACACCGTTTGCAGCCAGCCAGCGATATACATCCCTTGCGGAATGTCCGGTTGCCAGTATCACAGGACCGAGAAAAGTCTTTCCTGTGTTGGTTTCAATACCTTTGATTTCGTTGTTCTCAATAATCAGTGCATCCATTCTGGTCTGAAAATGCACCTCTCCACCACACTCGATAATCGTATTCCGCATATTCTCAATGACACGCGGGAGTTTGTCTGTCCCAATGTGAGGATGGGCATCGGCCAGTATAGCCGCAGAAGCTCCGTGCTGACAGAATACATTCAGTATCTTGTCTATATTTCCTCTTTTCTTGCTACGGGTGTAAAGTTTTCCATCCGAATAGGCTCCTGCGCCTCCTTCGCCAAAACTATAGTTCGATTCCGGATCTACGGTATGTTCTCTGCTGATTTGTGCCAGATCTTTTTTCCGTTCGCGCACATCTTTTCCTCTTTCTACGATAATCGGACGTAGTCCGAGTTCGATGAGGCGTAAGGCGGCAAACAGTCCGCCGGGACCGGCACCGACTACGATAACCTGTGGCTTGCCTTCCACATTATTATATATAGTGCGTTCGAATTCATCCTCCTTGGGCATCTCATTAATGTATGCCCGTACTTTCAGGTTGACAAAGATAGTCCGTTGACGTGCATCGATGCTCCGTTTCAGTATTCGGGTAGCAGTGATATTACGCAGGTTAATGCCTTTTTCTTTAGATATATATTCTTTCAGTCGCTGTTCGTTTGCTGCGATTTCGGGAAGGATGCGGAGTTGGTATTCTTGTGTCATGGATTTATTTTAATTTAAACTTATCCGAAGAGTGCTCTGAATGCCTCTTCCACCTTTCTTACAGGTACTAATTCTATTTTTAGTTTTTGGGTATCAATCCCTTGCAGATTATATTTAGGAAGCAGGAACCGTTTGAATCCTAACTTTTCCGCTTCTCCGATTCGCTGCTCTATTCGATTTACGGGGCGTATCTCTCCCGACAGACCGATTTCTCCTGCCATACAGACTTCCGGTTCGACAGCCGCATCCATATTGGAAGAAAGGATGGCACTGATCACTGCCAGGTCAATAGCCGGATCATTCACCTTCAATCCTCCGGCAATATTCAGAAACACATCTTTCTGCGCAAGCTTGAAGCCTACACGCTTTTCGAGAACAGCCAGAAGCATATTCATTCTCCGTATATCGAAGCCGGTTGCCGACCGTTGAGGATTTCCATAGACGGCAGAACTCACCAAAGCCTGCGTCTCAATCAGGAACGGGCGTACTCCCTCGATAGCAGAAGCAATCGCTACTCCGCTCATCCCTTCATGATCCTGACTTAACAATAACTCCGAAGGATTGCTGACCTGACGTAATCCGTCCTGACGCATTTCGTAAATACCTAGTTCGGCAGTGCTTCCGAATCGGTTCTTGATGCTTCGCAGAATACGGTACATATAATGCTGGTCTCCTTCAAACTGGAGAACTGTATCTACAATATGCTCCAGTACCTTTGGCCCTGCAATACTGCCTTCTTTATTTATATGTCCGATCAGCAGGACGGGTGTATGCGTTTCTTTGGCAAAACGGAGAATCGATGCCGAACATTCCCTTACCTGGGCAATGCTTCCGGGAGATGATTCAATATTTTCCGTGGAAATAGTCTGTATGGAGTCGATAATGACCAGGTCGGGACTGGTGTTCTTGATATGCACGTAAATCTGTTCAAGTGAAGTTTCACAAACGATCAGACAGTCGCTGGAGACTTCCGAAAGGCGGTCGGCGCGTAGTTTCAGCTGTCGTGCGCTTTCTTCACCGGATACATAGAGAATCTTCTTGTCCGGCATACGCAAGACAGTCTGCATGACGAGCGTCGATTTTCCGATTCCGGGTTCTCCGCCGATCAAAACCAGAGAGCCGGGCACAAGTCCTCCGCCCAATACACGATTCAGTTCGTCGTCGTGCATATTGATGCGCGGCTCATCATCGGCTTCTATTTCGCTGAGGATAACAGGTTTCGCTTTCTGCGTCTCGATGCCCGATACCGGACGGCGGTTGGTCGTTTCTTTCCGTACGATCTCTTCTACATACGTATTCCATTCTCCGCACGACGGACACTTGCCCACCCATTTCGGTGATTCCTGTCCGCAGTTACTGCATACATATACGGTTTTTTCTTTTGCCATTTTCTTAATAATTCAGGTAAAAGTAGCTTTATTAATTCGCTTCTTTGGCAAAAGTAGGTATAAATACCTCAAAGCACAAAACAAATATGCATTGATTTTGATTCAATTATAGGAAGTAAATCACAATAATGATTATCTTTGTTGTGATAATCCACAAAAGTCAGTTCAATATGAATAGGTTGCATATAAAGAATTTTAAGAACTTGGAAGATTTACAGATTGACAAACTGGGGCGTGTGAATCTGATAGCCGGTGAAAATAATGTAGGTAAGTCTTCGTTATTAGAGGCAATCTCTATATTTCAGTCAGGAGGAAGCCTTGAGTGGTTGAAGCAGCTATTAGTATTTCGTGGTGAGTCTGTTGATTCCGGTGTAGAGAATCGTATACAGAAGGAAATGGAGAGTTTTCTTTCATTTATACCTAATTATGATGACAGTCACAAATTTGATATTCCTATTCTTTTGTCGGATGGGGTACAGCAAGTGATGATCCGTTTTGTACATTTAACTGAAACTACAGTAACAGAGAATGGTTTTGAAAGGGTAGTGCGCACTGTGATTGAAGATTATGATCCGGCTAACTATTATGATAATTTAGGTTTCGGGTTGGAAGTTGTGTCTTCGTTTGGAAAGGTGCTTTATATATTTCATGGGGTAGTTTCACGTTCCCAAATAGAGTCAACAAAGGTGATGCAATATGTGCGGATGGGAGATTTGAATATAAGTAAAAATCCTTCATTATTTGATCGTTTGGCTCTTACTCCATTGCAAACAGAGGTAGTCAAAGCTTTACAAATCATAGAGCCTGGCATTATTGATTTGAATTTCTTGAAAGATGATAGGCGTAGGGATAGGATGACACGTGATGATGAACGCGCACCATACATTGCACTTGAGGGAGAGGTAAAACCACGTAGATTAAGTTCTATGGGTGATGGTATAAATCGTGTTTTAACTATAATCCTTGCTATGCTTAATGCAAGAGATGGGATCTTGTTGATTGATGAATTTGAGAATGGATTACATTATTCTGTTCAACAAAAACTATGGAAGGTTATCTTTAGTTTATCGAAATCATTAAATATACAGGTTTTCGTGACGACCCATAGCCGTGATGCTATTCGTGCATTTGCGGCCGAAAATAAGGAAAATGATGGTGTCTTTATTCGTTTAGAACGACGGAAAGATAAGGTTATTACTATTTCTTATGATGATAAGGAGGATTTGGATTTGGTTTTGGAACAAGATATCGAAATTAGATAATTACTACTGAAATGGCTGATAAGCGAAGAGAAGACGATTATACATTTAAATTATTGGTAGAAGGTCCTGATGATCTGTTTGTTATAGCTCGTTTAAGAGAATTGAATCATTTGGCGGATAATATATTTATAAAACCTTGTGGGTCTGTAGAGAAAGCAATAGAATTATTTCGTATTTTGATTGATAAGCAGGCGGCTGCTAACCGAATATTGGGAATTGTAGTTGATGCAGATACAAATATTGCTGGGAGGTGGCAAAGGATATCTCAGATATTGACTGAAAGCGGAAAGTATCATGTGCCTGATATTCTTCCT
>OGJX01001572.1_pt1 | contig 12806 bp, 9 predicted proteins | sample 1572381 | NCBI WGS metagenome assembly OGJX01 (sample SAMEA2582085, study PRJEB24529) | metagenome | biome: Human gut stool | place: China | collected 2011
ATTAGATTTTATCTTTACCCCTACCTGAAAATTGCACTTCTATCTTGAACTTACACCATATTACAATGTCCCCAGCCACCATAATACATATAATACTGTCCGTCATCATCTTTGTAAACAAACTGATCGATCGGTTGCGCACCATTTACAAATTTATCAATTAGAGGTTTGCCTAATGCATCTTTAAATGGTCCGGCAGGATTGTCGGCTACAGCTACACCAATACCGCCCAGTTCATTATTGCTTTGGATATCATTCGCACCGAAGAATATATAATATTTATCATTCGCATGAATCACGGCAGGTGCCCACAAAGCACGTTTAAACCAACTAATATTCTCTTTTGATAACACTTTCGGGTGCTTTGTCCAGTTCACCAGATCTTTAGACGAGAAGGCATCCATGAAAGTCTGTTCGTCATAAGGCGCCGAATACGTAGGATAAATCCAGTATTCATCTCCAAATACAACTCCTTCCGGATCAGCATACCATCCCGGAAATACAGGATTGCCACTCGTCTTCGGTTGTTGATTGGCTTTTTGTCCAAATACAGACTGGGAACAGCAAATAACACTAAGAAGAATAAGGTGCTTCAGTTTCATACAATATCAATTTTAAAGTTCGTGCCACAAAGATGAGAAAAAACAACTAGAAATTCAATAAATACAAACCAATTAAGGATAAATACTAACCAATCTGCAAAAAAGATGGTTTATCAAAATTTCACATTTCCTTTAAAACGTCTTATTGGCAGAAACTTTTCATAAAAAGAAAATCTCTTTTATCATCAACCATTCTACTAATTTATATATCATATAATTCCAATGATATTTTACCTAACAAAGGGACAATGGTGACTATTCCTTTAGCTATTTCTTCTATCCGTGTATATAATGAAGAGAATTTGCTATTTATTGAGCAGAAAATATTCTTCTTTTTTTCTATTTTTTCCGTTCTTTGTAACATTCCTCACAAAGGAATAAAATCATTAATCTAACACAAGAAACATTTATCATGAAAAAGAATTTTCTAACAATACTGTTTGTATTGGCTCTATGCAGTTCGACTTTTGCTCAATGGAAACCTGCCGGTGACAAAATCAAGACATCGTGGGGAGAACAGCTTGATCCTAAAAACGTATTACCGGAATATCCGCGTCCTATCATGGAACGCAGTGACTGGAAAAACCTGAACGGGCTTTGGAAATATGCAATCACTCCCAAAGGTACTCCTGCACCTGCCACTTACCAGGGTGATATTCTTGTTCCTTTTGCCGTAGAATCGTCTTTATCAGGCGTAGGCAAAATGATAAACGAGAAAGAAGAACTGTGGTACCAACGTACTTTCGATGTTCCTTCTGCCTGGCGTGGCAAACAAATCTTGTTGCATTTCGGAGCAGTAGACTGGAAAGCAGAAGTTTGGGTGAATGATGTAAAAGTAGGCGAACACACAGGCGGATTTACTCCTTTCTATTTCGATATTACTTCTGTACTTAATAAAGGAAATAATGACCTGGTGGTAAAAGTATGGGACCCTTCAGATCGTGGCGAACAACCCAGAGGAAAACAAATAGCAAATCCTCATGGCATTTGGTACACTCCGGTTACAGGTATCTGGCAAACAGTGTGGTTGGAACCGGTTGCAACACAATACATCACCAATCTGAAAACTACTCCTGATATTGACAATAATTCTGTTAAGGTAGAAGTTGCTGCCAATACGACTTCCGCAGATAAAGTGGAAGTAAAAGTATTCGATGGCAAGAACCTTGTAGCCAAAGGTGCAGCGTTGAACGGAGTACCCGTTGAACTGGCAATGCCTGCCAATGCCAAACTGTGGTCTCCGGACTCTCCTTTCCTCTACAATATGGAAGTGACTCTGTATAAAGACGGAAAAGCAATAGACCAAGTAAAGAGTTATACGGCTATGCGTAAATATTCTATCCGCAAGGGTCAGAATGGCATCACTCGCCTGCAATTGAACAACAAAGACTATTTCCAGTTCGGTCCGCTCGACCAGGGATGGTGGCCTGACGGTTTGTATACTGCACCGACAGATGAAGCATTGGTTTATGACTTGAAGAAGACGAAAGACTTCGGCTACAACATGGTACGTAAGCACGTCAAAGTAGAACCTGCACGCTGGTACACTCATTGCGACCAATTAGGATTGATCGTATGGCAAGATATGCCGAACGGTGGTCCTAGCCCACAGTGGCAAGCACGCAATTATTTCAACGGTACGGAAGTGATTCGTTCTGCTACTTCCGAAGCTAACTACCGCAAAGAGTGGAAAGAAATCATCGACTGTCTGTATTCTTATCCGAGTATCGCCGTATGGGTTCCTTTCAATGAAGCATGGGGACAATTCAAGACTCCGGAAATCGTAGCATGGACTAAAGAATACGATCCTAGCCGCCTGGTGAATCCTGCCAGCGGTGGTAATCACTATACTTGTGGCGATATTCTCGACCTTCACCACTATCCGGGCCCGAACATGTTCCTTTACGATCCGAGACGCGCTACCGTATTGGGTGAATATGGAGGTATCGGCTTGGTAGTAGAAGGAAACACTTGGGTGAATGACAAGAAAAACTGGGGTTATGTAAAGTTCAATACATCGGACGAAGTAACGAACGAATACATTAAATATGGCAAACATCTGTTGGAATTGATCCAGAAAGGATTCTCTGCTGCCGTATATACCCAGACAACAGACGTAGAAGGTGAAATCAACGGTCTGATGACTTATGACCGTAAAGTTATCAAGATGAATGAAGCTAAAGTCAGAGAAATCAACCAACAGATCTGTAACTCTCTGAATAAATAATAAATAGAATAATACTCTTTTCCTTGTTGAACTAAAAACAGCACCTCTGAAAGTCTATTCAGGGTGCTGTTTTTTATATCTTATTTCCTCTTCTGACAGGTTTATTTTTCTTGCATAAAGATCTTTACTTGATTCCAGTTATTCTTCGTATCATTCGATACTTTTTCACTGGAAGTAGAACGTCCTTGTTCCACATATTGCTTCATAGTCCGCTTCATCTCTTTCACCTCATTTTCGTAACGCTTATCACCAATAATGTTTTCTTTTTCTAACCAAAGGGACAGTTATTAAGTAATTCTTCTTTTCCATAGTATTATCAATTATCTGGAAAAACAAAAATTGAGAAGTTTGTGGAAAAAGAAGGAAAATGCTAACCAATAAAGAACAAAATAAGGTATATATGATACTAAACAGACATATAACGTTTTTGTGAACTTTTGTTTTACTGTGAATAGTTTTTTTCGTTTATTGAACAATTCGTTTTCTATTTTTAGGCCAATATATTCTAACTTTGTATTTTAGTTAAAAAAACTACTGAGATGAAAAACCAACGAATTACTTTTCTTCTTTCTTTTTGCTTATCATTAGCAATAGCATGGGGAGAAACACCTCCTGCTAAAACTGTATTTGCGCAATACATGAACCAAGCCCAGACATTTGCCAACAACTTTCCACGGGAAAAAGCGTATTTACATTTTGACAATACGAGTTATTATGTCGGAGATACGATCTGGTTTAAGGCTTATGTCACTCTTGCCGAACAACAGATTTTCAGTCAGATCAGCCGCCCTCTGTATGTAGAACTGGTGGATCAGACAGGACATATAGCAGATAAACAAATCATCAAATTGACGCAGGGAGAAGGAAACGGACAATTCGTTCTTCCCCGTTCCATGTTATCCGGCTATTATGAGGTACGTGCCTATACCCGCTGGATGCTTGCTTTCAACGAACCGCAGTATTTCTCGCGTACTTTCCCTATTTATCAACTGGCGAATAGTGATAAGCTGGAACGTAGTATCACGACTTACGAACTTAGTCCGTCGATGGAAAACCGTCCGTCAGAAACAAAGGAGAAGTTGAGTGTGCGTTTTTTTCCCGAAGGAGGGCAATTAGTGGAAGGAGTGACTTCGCAAGTGGCTTTCAAGGCGGAGAGTAAAGATGAAGGGAATATAGAATTGTCGGGAACGATTTATACCAAAGAAGGAGCAGAAATCACTTCTTTCGAGACTTTACACGATGGAATGGGGCATTTTGAATATATACCTTCTGCACAACCGGCCGTTGCCAAAGTCAATTTTCAAGGAAAGAAGTATGAATTTACCCTTCCACAGGCATTGCCTAACGGGTATGTATTGAGTACTGTCAACAATGCCGGTGCCCTTTTGGTGAAAGTATCCTGCAATGCCGCTACTCCTCAAGACACATTGGCTGTATTTATCAGTCATCAGGGACGCCCGTATGTTCATCAATTGATTAGTTGCCGGGCGGACGCTCCACAAGAGTTCATTCTGCCTACCCGCAAACTACCAGCAGGCGTACTGCAAGTCAGCCTCATTAACCGGGCTGGTAATACGTTATGCGAACGTTTTGTCTTTTCCAATCCACGTGCTCCTCTACAACTATCCGCAGAGGGACTGAAAGAGGTGTATACTCCCTACGCTCCTATTCGTTGTGAGTTACAAGTAAAGAATGCCAAAGGAGAACCGATATCGGGAGATGTATCGGTCAGTATCCGGGATGCCGTCCGGTCAGATTATCTGGAGTATGATAACAACATCTTCACTGATTTGCTGTTAACATCTGATTTAAAAGGATATATTCATCAGCCCGGTTACTATTTTGCATCGCCGTCTCCCCGGAAGCAAACGGAACTGGATATATTATTAATGGTGCATGGATGGCGTAAATATGACATGAGCCAAGCCATTTCTACTGCTCCTTTCACTCCGTTACAGTTACCGGAAGCTCAATTAGTGTTGAACGGACAGGTTAAATCAACAATCCTCAAAAACAAACTGAAAGATATAGCGCTTAGTGTGATAGTGAAGAAAGATGACCAATTTATCACTGGAGGAACCGTGACCGATGAAAACGGTCGTTTCACCATTCCGGTGGAAGATTTTGAAGGAACGACAGAAGCGGTGATCCAAACCCGGAAAGTCGGTAAAGAACGCAACAAGGATGCATCCATCCTGATCGACCGTAATTTCTCACCTGCTCCCCGGGCCTATGGTTACAAGGAGCTTCATCCTGAATGGAAGGACTTGACCCACTGGCAACAAAAAGCCGAGAATTTTGATTCTCTATACATGGATTCTATCCGGAAAGTAGAAGGACTTTATGTATTAGATGAAGTAGAAATCAAAAGCAAACGCCGGCAAGGAAGTAATATGGCTACTAAAATCAATGAGAAAAGCATCGACGCTTATTACGATGTACGCCGCTCGGTAGATTTATTACGTGACAATGGGAAGATTGTCACAACTATTCCGGAATTAATGGAAAAGTTGAGTCCGCAATTCGATTGGGATCGTAGCAATGACAAGCTTACTTATCGGCAGAAACCGATCTGCTATATCATGGATAACCACATTTTATCCGAGACAGAGACTCAAATGATGTTGACCGAAGTGGATGGATTGGCTTCTATCATCATCAGCAAAGGAACAGGAGGCATTGATGACGAGATTATCCAAAACACCAAAATGTCCGAAGTTACGGATAGTACGGGAGTGGATATCAGCAAACTGGATAAATACAGCGTTTTCTACCTGATTCCCCTACCCAGACGTGATGTATTGAACAAAAGTCAGACTGCCGTACTTGGTACCCGGCAAACGGTCATTCAGGGATATACTCATGCACTGGAATATTATTCACCTGCCTACCCGACCAAAGAATTGTATATGGACAAAGTGGATAAAAGACGGACGCTCTACTGGAATCCGTCTGTACGGACAGATGAAAATGGAAAAGCTGTGATTGAATGTTACAATAACCAATATTCCACTCCGGTGATTATTCAGGCGGAAACGATGAGTAAGGATGGGCAAATAGGAAGTATGAAGTATTCTACAATCGGGCAAGCGGAGCAATAGTTCTTGTTGTAGAATAAATAACCCAATATTCAAATATTATTAATGGGGATGAAGTTATTCCTGATCCGAAATCCTTCATCCCCATTATTCATTTAATTTTCTATTAATTCCATTTTAAACAGAATGACAGTTTATCATTGAGAACATTCAGTACACTTTATTGCCCCGCCCGTCATAACGGTTCAGTCCGTCACTGGTACCCAACCAGATAAAGCCATAACTATCTTGAAGGGCGCACCACACGGTATTATGAGACAATCCATCTTCTACCTGATATTTCTTGAACGAAAAATAAGGAGACGCGGATAGTGTTCCGGTCCAGAAGATCAGCAAGCATATTAGTATTTTAGTTAACTTCATTCTACGTGTTTTTTATTCAATTATCGGTTCAGCCAAGGTTCAGGATTCAACTTTTCTTTCTCCCTACGCAACTGGAAGTGCAATACCGTCCGTCCATTATCCGTACCGTCAGAAAAGACCTGACCGATGGATTGCTTCGTCTTCACCGTGTCACCGGCTTTGACGGATGCAGAAGAAAGATTGCAATAAACAGAAATATAATTGCCATGACGAATGAGGACATTAAATAATCCGTTCAATTGGAACACAGCCGCCACCTTCCCATCAAAAATGGCACGCGCCTGTGCACCCGGTTTTCCCTGAATATCAATACCCTTGTTATCCAGTTTCACGTTGCGCAACCCCTCTACAGCATATTGTCCGTAACGGCTGGTGATAATATAAGCGCCGGATATAGGCATTGGCAATTTCCCGCGATTCGCGGCAAAGTTACCCGACAATTCCCGATCCGCTTTACTCATGGTATAAGCTTCAAGAGGTTTCGATTTGGCGGCTGTTTCCGTTGCAACAGATTTTCCCTCCTTGCTTTCTTCTTTCTTACGGGCAGCCGCTTCACGACGAGCCTCTTCCTGCGCACGCTTACGGGCACGCTCTATTTCTTCTGCAATTAATTTATCGATGCGGGCATTCAGCTGATTGGCTTCCCTGCGTTTTTTATTTATCTCATTCTGCAATCCTTTCTGCTTCTTTTGCAGATTAGTCACCAACGTGCGTTTCTCTTGCTCTTCCAACTTCACCTTTTCGCTCTCACGTTCTTGTAGCAGGTTCTCTTTGGCAATTTTCACCTGTTGAAGTTCCGCTTTCTTCTTGCGTATCTGATCCTGTTTCTTTAGGATTTCTTCCCCTTGCAGACGTTGATAAGTGGCATATTCACGAACATATCGCATACGCCGATAAGTCTGCCCCAGATTCTTTGCCGAAAAAATAAACATGAGCTTCTCCTCTATCGACTTATTCTTATACAAGTACTGGACAGAAGCTTCATATTTCTTCTTTTTATCTTTCAAATCCTTCTCCAGTCCGTGCAACTGACGCTCCAATGAAGCCAGTTCACGCTGGATAGCCTCCACATCATTGTTGATAGCCATGATATAGCGTTTCCGCTCTTCAATCTGTCCGGTCAACACAGCCAGACTATTCAACTGGCTTCCCACATCTTTCTTTGTATCCTTCAATATAGATTCCGATTCGGCAATCTGCTTTTGCAGCGCACCACGTTTACTTTCCAGCTCACGAATCAACTTGTTCGATTGAGCGAAAAGAGGAACTGCCAACCACAGGCAACTGATTAGAATAACAAAGAAACGTTTCATCATAATAAAGCTACCAGCATTTTTACTAATTCTTCCAAGGGAATCTGGTTGTATTTGGACGTCAGTTCCGTCGGAGTCATCGAAAACTCTTGTGTGGAGAACTCATAAAGTTGACTTTAGCCTTTTCTAATGAAGGAATTCCTATATCTTTTCCTGTCAGTTCTGTCTTTCCACCAGGAAGAGAGGCATCCATCAATATCTTTTCCAAACGGGAAAACTCCACATTCTTCGACAATACATTTTTCAATTCAGCTTTAGTGGCACGAACAAAGCGTTTATTCATCCTGTCTACCAATAAAACTTCGTCGGGAGTAACTTCTATACGCGCCACTTCCGTACGCAGAATAGGCATCAATAAGGAGATTTGTACCCGCTCATGAGTTTTCATCTTCATGGTTCCCCCTACAGACATGCTTCCCTTCTTGCCGGGAATAGTCAACTGAAGCTTGGAAGCCAGGTAACTGGATATCGGAGCCTTTGTTGAAGTCTTAGTTTCCGAAGTTGCCAAGTGTTTCGAACTCTTACAACCGGCCAACACCACTACCACCAACAACAGTAGATAAACGATTCTTTTCATTCCGCAATATATTTCTTCTTCTCTATTTTCTGTTTCAACGTTTTTGACTCGCTACCCATTTCCAATGCCTTCTTCCAATATTTCAACGCACCTTCCACATCGCCGGTCATAAAATAAATATCTCCGCAATGCTCCACAATCACATCGCTCTTCTCGCCGTCGTTCTTCATTGCATTATCAATATAGATACGGGCTTCGGCATAGTTTCCCTTTTCAAAAAGAATCCATGCATAAGTATCGAGATAGGTAGAATTATTAGGTTCGGCTTTCACCGTTTTATAACTCATCTCCTCCGCCTTGTCCAAATCACGACGTTCCACAGACAGATAATAAGCATAATTGTTCAATGCGCCAATATTGGAAGGATTGTACACCAAAGACGAATCGTAAGCAGCATAAGCCTCCGCCATCTGTTTCTTGGTATGATAAACATCCCCCATAATTGAATAGAAATCCGAAATGACTTCTTTTTGGGTATCAGCAGTTACGTGTTCCAATGCCCTGCTGCAAACACTCAATACACTATCCGTCTGTTCTGCCTGATGATAAGCAATAGCCAGATAATAATAAAGCGCCAACGCATCCGGAGTAGCTTCAATACCGGGTTCACAGACTTTGATAATTTGCTTGTAGTCTTCCTTTTTCACCGCCGCATTAACCAGCATCAAACGGGCAGCCTTATTGGTAGGGTCCAGATCAACCACCTGCTCCAATACCGGCACAGCCTCTTGTTCCATATTCTTCGACAACAGGTATTGAGAATAAAGCATCGGAATCTGCGGATCATCTATATCCTGCTTCATCATCCGGTCGAACAAGGCAATCACTTGAGTACTATCTTTGGCAGACGACTGTTCGTTTTCCACAATCACCTGTCTCATAACACTGATTTTGGTATCCGAAGTCACCTTCTTATTCAGCAATAAAGTATCCAACTGCTGTTGATACAACTCTTTCTGACCGGTCTGTTCATAATAAGAAGCCATTGAAAAAAGAGCCATCGGATTGTCAGGCTCTACCGCCAGGACCTTCTGATATGCATCGTATGCTTCCTGTTTTTTTCCATTCTGAAGATACACATCTCCCAATATCACCTGATAACGCATATCCATCGGATATTCCTGTACCAGACTTTCTATTTCCTGAAATGCCTTCTTATCATCTTTCATCTGAAGATAAATACGGAATTTCTCCATAGAAAGCTGCTCATTCTTACCCAAGCGTTTCTCTAAACGGTTCAATGTAGAAATGACATCATTATATTTCTCCTGACGACTGTAAATATCAAGAAGACTGAACAAAGGCTCCTGCTTTGACGGGAAACGGGTTACCATTTTCTCAAGCAACGTTACAGCCTTATCCAACTCGTTCTGTTGCTGATACAGGCTGACCAGCCCCTGGCTATACCAGAAATTATCAGGAGCAAAAGCCACCGCCTGCTCCAAAGCCGCCTGACCTTGCGGCACCTGGCGGAGGAACATATAATACTGCGATATTTCATAAAGCGCCGAAGAAGCGTTCGGATTGATATTCAGACAATGCTGTAACAAACCAAATGCCGCATCATACTCATTCTTTTCTTTCATCCGCATGGCTTCCAAAAAGAAGTAGTCATATTTACGCTGTTGTTCAGCAGGAAGCAATGATTCTTTTACCGAAAAGGATGCATCTGCCTTCACTGCTGTTTTTGCTGTACGTATAGAACGAGTTCCCCCACACGAAGTGAGCACTAACACCGTCACGAACAGCCATCCTATTTTTATCTTCATTCTATTTTTTCGATTAAGCATTCATCATACTCCGGTATGTCCGAAGCCACCGGCTCCGCGTTCCGTTTCATCCAGCACCTCCACTTCCTGCCATACAGGCTGTTCGTGCTTTGCTATCACCATCTGCGCGATACGTTCGCCATCTTCAATAACAAAAGCCTCGGACGAGAGATTGACTAAAATGACACAAACTTCTCCACGATAATCCGCATCAATCGTACCCGGAGAATTAAGTACTGTGATACCTTTCTTTATCGCCAGTCCGCTACGCGGACGAACTTGCGCCTCAAATCCCTTCGGCAGAGCGATATACAATCCTGTCGGCACCAGACAACGTTGCAACGGTTCTAGTGTGATAGGTTCAGAAAGATTAGCACGGATATCCATTCCTGCGGACAATTCGGTGGCATAAGCCGGAAGCGGATGCTTCGATTTATTGATAACTTGAATATTCATAAATGCATGTTTACTATTTAACGGGCGAAAATACACATTTTGAACTGAAAAATAGTTAAGTTTGCAGTTAAATAATGTACCGTTCCCTAAATTGTAAATAGTAAATAGTCAAATCGTAAATAAAATGATGAATTGGAAACAACTAATATCAGCAAAACGTTTCGGGATGGAAGAATTCCACGAAGAACGACAGGAAAACCGATCCGAATTCCAACGGGACTATGACCGTCTTATTTTTTCGGCTCCTTTCCGCAGATTACAGAACAAGACGCAAGTATTCCCTCTTCCGGGCAGCGTTTTTGTGCACAACCGACTTACGCACAGTCTCGAAGTAGCCAGCGTTGGCCGTTCACTCGGGGACGATGTTGCCAAAGCACTTCTGGAACGTCATCCGGAACTTCAAGATTCTTTCCTGCCGGAGATCGGTTCTATCGTCTCGGCCGCTTGCCTGGCACACGATTTGGGTAATCCGCCCTTCGGTCATTCAGGTGAAAAGGCTATTTCTACTTTTTTCTCTGAAGGGAAAGGAGTTCGCCTGAAAGAAAAGCAGCCGAACGGCGAGCAACTTTCTCCGATGGAATGGGAAGATTTGACACATTTTGAAGGAAATGCAAATGCGTTCCGAATACTGACACACCAGTTTGAAGGACGTCGCAAAGGCGGATTCGTCCTGACATATACCACTCTGGCTTCTATCGTGAAATATCCCTTTTCATCGAGCCTTGCAGGAAGCAAATCGAAGTTTGGATTCTTCGTCAGCGAAGAAGAAAGTTTCCAAAAAATAGCAACTGAATTAGGACTGACCTTGCTCAACGAGCATCCTTTGAAGTATGCACGCCACCCACTAGTCTATTTAGTGGAAGCGGCAGACGATATTTGCTACCAGATGATGGATATTGAGGACGCATATAAGCTGAAGATTCTCACCACTGAAGAAACCAAAGAACTATTAATGACCTATTTCAGCGAAGAGCGACAGGAACATCTCCGGAAAACATTCCTGATTGTCAACGATGTCAACGAGCAAATCGCCTACCTGCGTTCTTCCGTCATCGGTTTATTGATCCGGGAGTGTACCCGTGTCTTTTTAGATCATGAACAAGAAATACTGTCCGGCACGTTCGAAGGATCACTAATCAAGCGCATAGCCGAACGTCCGGCAGCAGCCTACAAACACAGCGTCGAAGTATCTATCAATAAAATCTACCGTTCACGGGACGTACTGGATATCGAGCTAGCAGGATTCCGCATCATCAGTACCTTACTCGAATTGATGATAGACGCCGTAACCTCACCCGAAAAGGCTTATTCCAAACTCCTGATCGACCGGGTTTCCAGTCAATACAATATAAATTCGCCTGTACTCTATGAAAGAATACAGGCGGTACTTGACTATATATCGGGAATGACCGACGTCTTTGCTCTTGATCTTTATCGTAAAATTAACGGGAACAGTCTGCCTGCGGTGTAACCACTTTAGGAGTAAAAACCTCTTCCCCTTCACAAGAAGACAATCTCAACGCATCCGGATGGCTTTCAATAAACGTCTGGATGTGTCGAATTCGTTTATCCTCAAGAATTTCGTCTACAGCAATCAGGATACCGGTTTCTTCCACATCACCGAACTCGTAATTGACAGCTGTTCCGAACATACGCATCGTAGGGCTTAAGCTCATATACGCATTTACCAACGGAGGAATATTATAGCCCAATTTACGGATTTCACAATTCAATATCTTATAGTCCTCTTTAAAAGTACTCTTGCAGAACAATGCGTTCAACTCTTCTTCGGAAGTCTCAAGTTGCAGAGGCTCAATCGGAGTAACAAGTTTCTCTTTATCATAAAAATGTTTCTTGAGGAAATGAAGAATCATATCACGGCCACGACGATGGTAGCTAGGATACATGGTCACCTTGCCAAAGAAATACTTCACATTCGGCATAACCACGGTCAACGCTCCCAACCCGTCCCACAGATTATCCAAAGCGAACAATCCTTTGCTTCCGGCACGGGTAGACTGATATTCAAGCGTAACAAACGAACGCCCCAGCTCAATTGTCTGCGGCAGGTATTCTTTAATAAAAGCATCAGAAAAATGAAACATGTGGGAAGTAGCCAGAATTGGCGCGCCTTTTTCATCAAAACGCACGTCCGTACCAAGCAGATACCGGTAACCACCCAGAATTTCTTCCGCTTCCGGATTCCATACGATCAACTGCTTGTAGGGGTGTTCCATCGTGTCGTATTCATCAATATCCATTGACAGGCCTGTACCTCCACCAGCAGCACGGAAAGCTATTTCACGCAAACGACCAATCTCTCTCATTACATTAGGAGCATTCTGATGAGTAATAATATAAATCTGATTATTACTCTTATTCGTCATTCGTAAGCGTTTGT
>OGJX01001579.1_pt1 | contig 12759 bp, 6 predicted proteins | sample 1572381 | NCBI WGS metagenome assembly OGJX01 (sample SAMEA2582085, study PRJEB24529) | metagenome | biome: Human gut stool | place: China | collected 2011
CCTCCATCAGATAGGCACCCAGCGGCAGATTGCCACCGATTTCGATGGAATCCTTCACCTCTTCGTAATTCGGACGACCATAGTAGTTCCTGCTGAAATCCTTCTGATGCAGCTTCGTAGTCTTTTTCAGAAGCATCTTATAGGTAGCCTCATTCTGAACATCATACTCATTATCTGCCGTGATGTTGAGACGGGAAATGCTGACCTTCAGGTTCTGGAGATTGCGCACGTTCAGATGCACCCACTTCCTTTCTGAAGGACGAAGCACCAATGGCATATCCTTCACCCGGAACATCGGTTCGGTGAGTCGCTTCTGCGCATTTCTCAATTCGTTCATTCTCGACCATCCCCCCCAGCGGCTCAGCGCATAGTTGATATAGTTGAGCTTATCCAGCGGTTTGGCATCGGTAGCACCTTCCATGAAGCGGAAGTGCTCCACGGCAAGTTCACCCGCCTCCGGAATGTCCTGATATACGTGGATGAGCGAGTCGATGGTATGCAGATACTTCGACTTCTTCACCTCTCTCACGTCGTCCTGACGGTATTTCTCGATGAGCTTATAGGCACAGAGACAAGCCGCGCCCCTATTTCCCACCTTATTATAATAGGTGTACAGCAGATGGTACGCCTCCTTGCTGTCTGCCTCGAATCCGATGAGATGCAGCAGATCGTTGTTGAAGGAACTGCCATCCACGCCCTTCAGCGTCAATGGAACATACTCTGCAGATGTATGTCGAGCTAGAAGTTCAGGCTGTTCCAAGGCCTTCTTGAAGAACTCCTGGCTTTTCTTTAAGTTCACATCCCGCTGGCTCAGAGAAGAAGAAGCACTTTGATCCAAAGAAACATCATCACTTGGGTCCAAGGCAACCTCATCCACCTCTATCCCGTAAGGACTATCACGATACACCTTGCCCAGCACAGCATATCTCACGGCCTTCAACGCCGGGTCCTTCACCTTCAGCACCTCGGCTTCCATCCGCTTCACATGGGGCGTCAGCGAGTCGGGCGAAATCTCTCTCCAGAGTATCGCCTGCCGCATCTCAGCCGCCAGCAGCTGCCCGTAATCTTTGGCAGCCGAAGCCTTGGCGATGATTTTCTTCATCACTGCGATTTCGCTCTTAGGCTGGTCCTTCTGAGCATTGATTTCAGCTTGCTTCCACAAGTTGTCGTATGTCTGAGCCGCTACCTGCATCGTAGCAAAGAGGGCTATCAGAAGTGATAAAATGTTTCTTTTCATAAGCCAACTGTATAAAATGTTAATAAAATGATGATAATCATCAAACTTTTCATTGCAAAAATACAAAAAAAAACTGTTTTCTAACCCCGAAACTGAAACTTTTTACTATCTTTGCACTAAAATAATATATTTTACCTAGAAATAAACATTAAAAAAACAATGGCAGAAAAAAAGTATGGTCATTTTGATGACGCCAATCGCGAATACGTGATTACTGACCCAAAGACCCCATGGCCTTGGATCAATTATTTGGGTAACGAGGATTTCTTCTCGCTCATATCCAACACAGCAGGTGGTTATTCCTTCTACAAGGATGCCAAGTTCCGCCGCATCACCCGTTACCGTTACAACGGAGTGCCGATGGATAACGGCGGTCGCTATTTCTATATCAAAGATGGCGATACCGTATGGAACCCGGGATGGAAACCTTGCAAGACACCGCTCGACAGCTACGAGTGCCGCCACGGCATGAACTATACCCGCATCACGGGCAGCAAGAACGGCGTGGAGGCGAGTGTGCTCTTCTTCGTACCGCTCCATACATGGGCTGAGGTGCAGAAGATGACGCTGAAGAACCAGACTGAGGAGGTGAAGACTCTCAAGGTGTTCTCCTTTGCCGAATGGTGCCTCTGGAATGCTGCTACCGATATGGAGAACTTCCAGCGCAACTTCTCTACGGGCGAGGTGGAGGTAGAGGGTTCTACCCTCTATCACAAGACCGAATATCGTGAGCGCCGCAACCACTATGCTTTCTATACAGTGAATACCGAGATTCAGGGCTACGATACCGACCGCGAGAGCTTCATCGGACTCTACAACGAGTTTGCCGAGCCTGAGGCTGTGATGGAAGGCAAGCCACGCAACAGTTTTGCCCACGGATGGAGCCCTATCGCATCTCATTACATCGAGGTTACCCTGCAGCCAGGCGAGAGCCGCGACCTCATCTTCCTGCTGGGCTATGTGGAGAACGAGCAGGACAAGAAGTTCAGCGCCAAGAAGGTAATCAACAAGGAGAAAGCTCATCAGCTTATCGCCAAATTTGATACCACCGAAAAGGTGGATGCTGCCTTCGCAGAACTCAACCAGTACTGGGATAACCTGCTGAACATCTTCACCGTGAAGAGCGGCAACGACAAGTTAGACCGCATGGTGAACATCTGGAACCAGTATCAGTGCATGATTACCTTCTGCATGTCGCGTTCGGCAAGTTTCTTCGAGAGCGGCATCGGTCGAGGCATGGGCTTCCGCGATTCCAACCAGGACCTCGTAGGATTTGTTCATCAGATACCTACCCGTGCCCGCCAGCGCATCATCGACATCGCCAGCACCCAGTTCCCTGACGGTGGCTGCTACCACCAGTATCAGCCACTCACCAAGCGCGGCAACAACGATATCGGTGGCGGTTTCAACGACGACCCATGCTGGCTCATCTTCGGTACCGTAGCCTATATCAAGGAGACGGGCGACTTCTCTATCCTCGCTGAGCAGGTGCCTTTCGACAACCAGCCGGGCACAGAAGTAAGCCTCTTCGAGCACCTCAAGATTTCGATGAACCATGTTATCAACAACCTGGGTCCACACAAGTTGCCACTCATCGGAAGAGCCGACTGGAACGACTGTCTGAACCTGAACTGCTTCTCCTGGGACCCTAACGAGAGTTTCCAGACCACCGAAAACAAGGGCGAAGGAAGCAAGGCAGAGAGTCTGATGATAGCCGGTCTGTTCGTGGTTACCGGCAAGGATTATGTGGCTCTGTGCAAGCAGCTTGCCAAGGAAGCTATGGAAAGCAAGGAAGGCGAAATAGCCGGTCTTGCAGAGGAAGATTATTTGACAGAAGCTGAGCGCATGCAGCAGGCTGTAGATGAGATGAACGAGGCTGTGAAGCAGCATGGATGGGACGGTGAATGGTTCCTCCGCGCTTACGATTTCTTCGGCAACAAGATTGGTAGTGATGAGAACGAGGAAGGCAAAATCTTCATCGAAAGCCAGGGCTGGTGTACGATGGCTGGTATCGGTCTGGAAGAAGGACTCTGCGATAAAGCACTGGATAGCAGTAAGAAACGACTGGAATGCGAACACGGACTGGTGCTGAACAACCCAGCCTACACTACCTATCATGTAGAAATGGGTGAGATTTCTTCTTATCCTGAAGGCTACAAGGAGAACGCCGGTATCTTCTGCCACAACAATCCTTGGGTCATCATCGGAGAGACTGTAGCCGGTAGAGGCAACGATGCCTGGAGCCATTATACCAAGATTCTGCCTAGCTATGTAGAGGAAAAATATCTGACACTTCACAAGGTAGAACCTTACGTAAACTGCCAGATGGTAGCCGGTAAGGATGCAGCCAAACCGGGCGAAGGAAAGAACTCCTGGCTCACCGGTACAGCGGCATGGATGTGGTATACAGTATCAGAATTCATCCTCGGCATCAAGCCAGATTATGAAGGTTTGCTCATCGATCCTTGTCTCCCAAGCACCGCTAAGGAGTATGAGGTAACCCGCAAGTTCCGTGGTGGCGAATACCATATCACAGTAAAGAATCCTAGCGGAAACCAGAAGGGCGTGAAGCAGATTACAGTGGATGGCACTCCTATCTCAGGCACCATCATTCCTTGCTCTGAAGGCAAGCATGAAGTAGTGGTTGAGATGTAAAATCAGCCAAATCTCATCAAGTTACGATTTGAAAGTTCAATGTAACGAAACTCCTTTTCATACCCATACGTCGTGTTTCACAACGTATGGGTATCACAATCAACACTTGACCCCTTATTTCAGGGGGTCAAGTGTTTTATTTATCTGATAATCTGATACTTAACTTTTAACATAAGCACATATTCAACAGTATCAAGAGTAAGATTCTAAGTCTCTATCATTGACTCAGTTCCTCAATAACTCAGTTCCTCAGTTTTTTTCTAGGGGGTATATAGCCCTTATAGTTCAAAGTTGTTTTAAATTGTTATATATTATATATTATATATATATATATATAAATATATATATATAATAAACTTCTAAATAAAGACAAAAGTGAAGGGTCAGAGAAAAACTGAGGAACTGAGTTATTGAGGAACTGAGTCATTGTAGTAAAAACATCATAACCCTCATAAACACCTGATTTACTGCTTAACTCTATACTTTAAGAGAGCAAAGCTATGAGTTGCGACCCATAAAACTATGAGTTGTCACCCGCAAAACTATGAGTAAGGAAGTTTAACTACTTTCAATCTGAAAGCATATTTCAAACATTTCTTTATCACACCCCCAAATTTGGCAGTATCAGAGAAAAGTTGTATCTTTGCACGGAATTCCATCCATTCCATCCCTTCCATCCATTTCATCCATATCTACCATACCTTCTAACACCTTCCATACCGCTCCTTCCATGCCATCCCCATAACTTCTTCCATACTATCCCCACAACTCCTTCCGCCCAACTTCCGCACACGTCTCTCCATCCGAAGTATTAAAAGGAAAAAGATAAAAAAGTATGGCTTTTCGAGTTATTTTTTGTACTTTTGCAGCCGATAACGCATTTTGCGAACAAAACAGGATTCTTTAAAGAAAAGAAAGGAAATAACAATGAAGAAAATATTATACTTTGTGGCAGCCCTGGCTGCTACATCCTTTATCACTACGATGGGTACCAGCTGCAAGTTTGCACCCAACCAGCATGACGGCGACACGGTAGCAGCCAGCGAGTTTTACCCGATAGATACCTCTGCGGCTCATGCCAAGAAGATGGCGAAGATTGCTGCTATCAAGAACGGAAAAGACAGTGTAGGCATCTATTATGTGGGCAGCAACTCTACCAAAGACCTCATCGAACTCGTATCCTATCCTTCACGCCGCGACACGATGATGTACAGCAAGACCCGACACATAAAGGTGAAGGGCAATGCCGACATCAACCACGTGGTTCGTGTAGACTTCTATCTCCTCAATGGCAAGGATTCGCTGGTGAAATATGTGGAGGAGGTGGAGCTCAAAATAAATCATTGAGCACCACTTCATTCTGGGCTATGCCCGAATACATATTCCGCTGAAGACCATAACTGCTGATAAACGTCAGTTGTATCGACTTTCGGGTCTTTGTTTCCTCCATAAAGCGGACGATTTTGTTTCTCAGAATCTTCTCGTAATCCTTATTGATGGCAAAGTCACTTTCCGAAAACTTCATTTCACAAAGATTAATGGTATTGTCACCACGCTCTATCACCATATCTATCTGGGCTGCCCGCTCCGCCGCTCCGGCATCACTCTTGCTTCGCCAGGAATACAAATGGGTAGACACACCAGAAATTCCCAACCGCTGCTTCACCTGGTCGATATGATTCATCGCCAATATCTCGAAAGAGATTCCAGCCCAGGCATAAAAACGGGGCGTGCGCTGCAACTTGCTCCAATACAGAAGATTACGGAATGAACTATCGCGCAGGAAACGGAAATAGAACAAGGTGAAGAAATCTACCAACTGATAGAGAGACTTTCGGGTAGAACAGCCATAATTGACATACTTTCTGATGAAACCGCAAGATTCCAGATTGTCGAGAATCGTGGTCAACGATTTGCCCGACTTCATTCCTGTGGCATCGGCTATTTCCGAGCGCATCATACCATAACCACGCTCGTTCAGGCATTCTACCACTTTGACGTATGCCTCAGAATCCTTAAACAGAGAGCGATAGAGAATCGTAAACTCATTGTACAACTGCCCATTGGGATTGAACAGCAGACGGTCTATATTCTGAGCCAAACTTAACCGCTCGTCCAAAAGATTCAGGTAATATGGGATTCCTCCCAATATCATATAAAGTTCAGCCAGTTCATATCTGGACAACATCATCCCCTTAGTATTCAGAAATGCTTCCGACTCCCCAAGAGAAAAAGGCTGCAGGAAAAGACGATGAGTAAGACGACCATAAAGTCCGCCATGGTTATTGATAAGTTTATCCATCATCCAGGAAGTGGCAGAGCCGCAGACAATGAGAACGATGTCGCGACGTGCAGAGGCCCATCCATTCCAGAAATGCTCCAGGGCAGAGATAAAATTAGAGCCTGCAGTATCCATCCAAGGCAGTTCATCAAGAAAAATCACCTTACGTTCTATCCCGTTTAAAGAATCAAGATAAGTGATAAGAATCTCGAAAGCATCGAGCCAGTCGTGGGGAACAGAGGTTACATTCTTATCATAACGTCGAAGCGTATAAAAGAAGTTTTTCAACTGCTCCTGTGTGTTTCCGCCCGCCAGTCCTGATGTCTGAAACACCATTTCCTGCTCAAAATATTCGCGCACAAGAAACGTTTTCCCCACTCTGCGGCGTCCGCATACTGCCACAAATTCCGACTGCCTTGACTCGTATATACGTGCCAAGGTATCCTGTTCACTCTTTCTGCCGATAATATTATTCTTCATTTCTTATTCTCCTGCTTTAATTTCTAATCATTTGCAAAAATAGCAAGAAAAAAGTAATTATTGGCTATTTCTTATATAATTTTCAGCCAATAACACCTGTTTTTAAGCATTATTGGCTAAAACAAGCGATATATTTAGCCAGTAACCATAAAATCAGCATAAAAAAAGCTAGCGCTTATCAGAAACGCTAGCCTTTTTCGTATTTTATCTAACCTGAATTTCAAATCACTTAATAGCCTATAAACTATCAACTATAAACTATCAACTAATCATAGAATCCCGGCTGCTTATACTCAATGCCCAGTTCATCATCTACTGTTGCGATGACACCCTGAATCTGACCCATGGCAAACATACGGCCGAGGAGAGTGTAACCGGCATTGTGACCATGATTGCTCTCATCGAATACGCCACCTGGCTCATCAGTGAAGGTCATACCGTGGTCTACTCGCATTGGCAATCGACGACCGGAATTGCACTTGCCTTCCTGCTCAGCCTTCTCGAAGATGCGGCAAAGTTCAATGAGATGGCCGCGACCACCCAGGTGAGAAGCCTCTGTAAAGTTGCCGTTAGGGAAGATGTAGCAAGAGCGCAGATGAACAAAGTGAGTGCGGTCAGCAAACTGCTTAGCCATTGCCACACAGTCGTTGTGCTCGCCGGCAGAGAATGAACCTGCACAGAAAGTCAGACCATTGTGCTTGTTTGGCACAGCATCGAGCATCCACTGGATATCCTCGGCACGACCGATGATTCTTGGCAAGCCGAATACAGGATAAGGAGGATCGTCTGGGTGAACACACATGTTGATATCGTATTCATCGCAGATAGGCATGATAGCCTCCAGCCAGTACTTCATGTTCTCCTGCAACTTCTTCTTGTCGATGCCATCATAAAGTTTCAACAGGTCGCGGAACTTCTGCACAGGAGCAGAATCGCCCTCGCTGAAGTTACCCGATACGAAGCCCTGGGTCTTGATGATGATATTCTCTACCAAGGCATGATCCTGCTCTGGTGCAGAAGTCTTCTTGATTTCATCAGCCTCAGCCACGAGGTCTCTGCCCCACTTGTGCTCCTTAGAGAACTCAGCCCAATCCTCACGAGCGCCTTCACGCTGCAGGATATAGATATCAAAGTAAGCAAACTCGCCCCAGTTCATATAGAGGTTGTTGGCTCCGTTAGGATTGTCGTGCGACAAATCTGTACGTGCCCAGTCTAATACCGGCATAAAGTTGTAGCAGATGCACTTGATGCCTTCCTCGCCCAGGTTGCGGAGACTCTGCTTATAGACCTCAATCTGATGATCACGGTCAGGACCGCCATATTTCAGGGTTTCAACCACAGGCAAAGACTCTACCACGCTCCATTTCATACCATAAGACTCGATGTACTCCTTGAGTTCATGAATCTTCTCGCGTGTCCAAACCTCGCCCAGAGGAACATCGTGCAATGCGGTAACGATGCCCTCTACACCTATTTGCTTCAACTGTGCAAGTGTAATCTTATCCTTCTTGCCAAACCAGCGCCATGTTCTTTCCATATATATTATATAATGTATAAGTTTAAAAATGAATTATCTTGCAGAAACATACTTATGCAATGTCGCTCTTACAGCACCCTTGCCGGCGAAGAGTTCCTTCACCATGCCCTCAATCTGCTCACCGAAGCCAGCCTCGTAGAGATCGAGTCCGAATACATCCTTGCGAGAATAGAGGTTCTTGAGACAAGAGTAGCCCTGATCAGCCTTGCCCACCTCCAAAGGAGCCACGATAGCCTGGAGCTCTGCCAACAATGGGTCAGAAGATGGCTCAAATGGCTTCAGATTATCATCCAATGCCTTGAGATAACGGGCATAACCTGCCAATACCAAAGGAATCAGCACGAGATTGCTCTTGTCGAGACCGCGGTCGATATACTTCTTGATAGTCTCACCAAAACGGATAGAGAGTTTCTGGCTGGTATCGGTAGCGATGCGCTGAGGAGCATCTGGCATGAACGGGTTAGGCAATCGCTTGTTGATAACGGTGCCGATAAACTCGTATGGGTTCAATACACCTGGATCTGTTACTACTGGCATTGCCTCGATATAACCGATCTTCTGGATGAAGGCACGAAGGTCCTCATCAGCCATCTCGGCAGAAATCAAGGTATAGTCGAGCATGCAACCATAGATTGACATCGCTGTATGGAGAGGGTTCAGACAGGTGGTTACCTTCATGGTCTCAACCTCATCTACAGTCTTGCGGGATGTATAGAGCGCACCGCCCAACTCCAATGGCGGACGACCGTTGGTATAGGTATCCTCGCAAACGAGATACTGCACTTCCTCGGCATTCACGAAAGGAGCGGTGAAGGTATGCTTCTCGGTGATGATGGTATCGTTGTCCTCGAAACCATCCTCAGCGAGCATCGCCTGTACCTTCTCGTGTGGACGAGGAGTAATCTTATCAATCATAGACCAAGGATAGGTTACCTTGCTGCTGTCGTTGATATAATCTACGAAACCAGCCTCAACAATACCATCCTTTGCCCAGCGCTCAGCATAGGCCTTTACGCCAGCCTTAACATGGTCACCGTTGTGAGAACAGTTGTCGGTAGACTGAAGAGTAAGTGGCAACTTGCCTGCCTTATAACGCTCATAGAGAAGAGCGGTAAGCTTACCCATAGCAAATACTGCATCAAGACCACGTGCCAAATCGGCATCATTGAAAGAATATCCCTTCTCGGTGATGGTAAAAGTAACCATCTGCAAAGTTGGAGCCTGGAAAATCTGAACCAGACGCGCCCAGTCGTCAGCAAACTGCTTATCCGCCTTGAGGCTTTCTGTGATAGAAGCGATGACCTTCTTCTCAATGGTTCCGTTGCTCTGGAGGCTGACGAGAAGCGAGAGGTTATTGTAAGGGCGATAAGCCTTGTCGATGATTTCGTAGTCGAAGCTTTCTGCCACGATTACACCACGATCATACTTGCCTGTGTTAAGCGCATCGTTGAGGATGGCTGCCGGGAAAGCACGGAAGATGTTACCTGCGCCGAAGTGAACCCAAGTAGGCTCGTCGTGAGTCTTCTTAGCTACGGCTGCGATGTCATACTTAGGAAGCTCATAACCCTTAGCTTCCCATTCTGCAGCATTAAAGCTGTCTGAAAGAATTTCGTTCAGTTTCATGATTATACGGTATTTTTTGATTGTTCCATGTACTCGCCTATCTTTCCGAATAGGCGTGGCAAAAATACAAAGAAAAATCGAAACCCGCTCATTTCAAAGGCTATAATTTCATAAAATGAACGATTTGCAAATACATTTGAGCGAAACGGCAAACGTCACGGATCAGATGAACCCGTTTTTAACGATTATGTTACATCAAATAAAAAAAGGGTTACATCAGAAAAACAGAAAAGAGGACGTAAGTTCTCGCCCCCACATCCTCTTCTTTTTATCTTTAGATTTCATTTTCCTATTCTTCCAGCGATTTAATTTGCTTCTTCGGCGTAACGCCAAGACCTTTCAAGCTTTCCACTCTTCTCATCACATTTCCTGTTCCGTCGTAAAGTTGCTTCTTTGCCTTGTCGAAGGTTCCGGACAGACGGGTTATCAAATCGCCGATTCCTGTAAAGGTATCTTCGAAACCTGCTACCTTATCATATAGGTCAGCAGCCGTCTTCACGATTTTCTCCACATTCTTGTTCTGCCGGTCATACTGCCAGAGATTATAGGCAAGCTGGAGTGCCATGAGCAGATTGCTTGGTGAGATGATGATAATCTTCTTCTGATAAGCATAGCGGCTGAGATCCGGCTGCTGCTTCATCGCTGCGATATAGCTGGTCTCGTTAGGAATGAACATCAGTACGAAACCGATGGCATCATCCACCAGCTTGGAATAGTCTTTGGCTGCCAGTTCATCGATGTGCTTTCGTACGCTCAGCGCATGTGCCTTCATCAGGCGTTCCTGTTCAGCCTCATCTTCAGCTGCCAGAGCATCGGAATAAGCGGTAAGCGAAACCTTGGAATCGATGACCACACTTCTGCCTTCCGGGAATCTGACGATGACATCCGGACGATAGTTCTTTCCCTCTTCATCTTTCGTATTCTCCTGAATGAAGAATTCCTCATCTTTACGAAGTCCGCTGTTCTCCAGGATAGTTTCCAGCACCATCTCGCCCCAGTCGCCCTGCATCTTGCTGTCGCCCTTCAATGCCTTGGTCAGGTTGGCAGCATCGGAGCCAATCTTCTCGGTCTGCTCCTTCAGGTTCAGTACAGCCTGCTGCTGTTCCTGCTGGAAGAGTTTCATCGTTGCCTCGAAGGTGTTCTGCAGTTCCTTCTTGTTCACCTCGTTCTGGGTCTTGCTCTCCTCTACCGATTTCTTGAAATCAGCAAACTGTTCCTTGATAGGTTTCAGGAGTTCATCCATCTGCAGACGGTTGTTTTCCTGCAGAGCCGACTGCTTGGCAGCCAGCTGCTCAGCCGCCACCTTCTGCTGTTCTATCGTCATTCGCTGCATTTCCTGCTTCAGACTCTCGAGTTTCTGTGCCCACTGCTGGTCGCTTTCCGCCCTGAGTTTCGCCGCATACAGCCGCTCGTTCTCCATCTGCGCTTTCAAGGATTGAACCTCAGCAGCATGAGATTGTTTCAAGGATTGAACCTCAGAAGCATGATGCTGTTTTATCTGTTCGATGTTAGCCGCCAGCACCTGAGCCTTCGCTATAAGCTGCGTTTTCTCTTCTCCCGCACTTTTTGCTTCCATCAGTTTCCCCACGAAGAATCCGATGGCAAGCCCTATGATGATTCCAACTACTATTTCCATTTATCCTTGTTTTGAATGATTCTGTAAATCTGCAAAAATTATTATTTGCAAAAGTAATCATTTCAAGACATAACACCAAACATCATGGGGGATTCTTGTAGATATTTAACTCTTCAGCATTTAACTATGCAAACAAAAAGAGCGCACCACTATTGGCACGCTCTTTTCTTTAAATCATCTTAAATATACATTATCTGTTGGCAGTAGGCCACTGATAAGTATCAGTGCAATGGATATCAGCACTCTGGTCGGCAATCATCAATTTGAAGTCGCCTTCCTCCAATCTCCATTTGCCATTCCAACCTACGAAGGCCAAATCGTCTGCCTTTAATTCAAATGTCATGGTCTTGGTCTCACCAGGCTGAAGTTCCACCTTGTCGAAGGCACGGAGACGACGGCCATCAGGCACCATACTAGCGATGAGATCGCTGCTGAACAGGAGGACACTCTCCTTGCCTGCCACCTTTCCCGTATTCTTCACATCCACGCTCACCTTGATGATGTCGCCGTGGCGGAAATCAGACTGAGAAACCTTCAGGTTGCTATATTTGTAAGAGGTGTAGCTCAAACCATATCCGAAGCCCCACTGCTGGGTAATCTTCGCATTGTAGTCGTAAGCACCTTCCATCGTACCCACCTCCTCACTCTTCTTGAAGTCATAGTTGGCGAGCGAATTGATTTCCTTAGGATAGGTGTAAGGCATCTTGCCACTGAAGTTTGACTTGCCCGATACCAGGTTTGCCAAGGCATCGCCGCCCATGTTGCCAGGGATAAGGATGTTGATGATGCCCTGTGCCAATGGTTCAATGTCAGCGATGAGACGAGGACGACCTTCATTCAGCACCAAGATGACAGGCTTGCCTGTCTGAGCCAAAGCCTTGACCAGATTGCGCTGGTTCTCTGAGAGCCAAAGGTCGGTCAGGTTGCCCGGAGTCTCTGTATAAGAGTTCTCGCCAATGCAAGCCACGATGACGTCAGCATCCTTCGCTGCAGCCACTGCCTCCTGAATCTGAGGTTCGTTCTCCTCCCAGTATTTTCCCTTCTCATTATAGGTAACACCCTGGTTCAAGATAACATTCTCCTTGCCATACTCCTTACAGAATGCCTCATAGATGGTATTGTACTTGCCGGCAAACTCATCAGCACGATGACCCTGCCAGGTATAGCTCCATCCACCGTCCAGGCAGCGCATCTGATTGGCATTAGGACCCGTAAGGAGAATCTTCTTACCATGCTGCAAAGGAAGGATATTACCCTCGTTCTTCAGGAGCACCATACTCTCGGTAGCTCCCTCCAAGGCGAGCTTGGCA
>OGJX01001588.1_pt1 | contig 12680 bp, 8 predicted proteins | sample 1572381 | NCBI WGS metagenome assembly OGJX01 (sample SAMEA2582085, study PRJEB24529) | metagenome | biome: Human gut stool | place: China | collected 2011
GACGCACTATACCTGCGCGCCACGCATTCATTCTTTTTTATTCTTCCTCGCCCGCTTCCGGCTTTTCAGCCTTCTGTCCCTGAGTTACCGGTTTGGAAGCCGCCGGTTTTTTAGGCATTTCCTTTTTCTTCGGAGAAAGCTGGATTGTCATACGCTTACCTTCAAGTACCGGCATCTGATCCACCTTTGCAAAATCTTCAAGATCGTTGGCAAAACGAAGCAATAACACTTCACCTTGTTCCTTGAAAAGGATGGAACGCCCCTTAAAGAATACATATGCCTTCACTTTATCCCCGTCTTCCAGGAATCCTCTGGCATGTTTCAGCTTAAAGTTGTAATCATGATCGTCAGTCTGCGGTCCGAAACGGATTTCCTTTACGTTCACTTTTACCTGCTTCGCTTTCTGCTCCTTCTGGCGTTTCTTTAATTGATAAAGAAATTTAGAGTAATCAATAATACGACAAACAGGAGGTTGAGCATTGGGGGAAATTTCAACTAGATCCAGCTCTTTCTCTTCAGCCATTTTCAAGGCCTGAAAGATAGGATATACTTTTGGTTCAATATCGTCGCCCACAATGCGGACTTCTTTGGCACGAATCTGTTCGTTGATTCTGTATTGCCCTTTTAGAGTGTCATTCTTCATTAAAAACGTTTACTTCCTAGTTTGATTTTTTTATTGTTCTACTAAATATTTATCATGAAACGGCTGCAAAGTTACCATTTATTTATCATATTCTGAACTTCTTCGTTCAAAATTTTAGCAAATTCTTCATATTTCATGGTTCCTTTGTCGCCTTCCCCTTGTCTGCGAACAGAAACTTCACCATTTTCAGCTTCTTTTTCACCCACAATCAACATATAAGGAATGCGTTTCATTTCATTATCACGGATCTTGCGGCCGATCTTTTCATTACGATCATCCACAATAGCACGGATTTCATGCATTTTCAGATACATCTTCACTTGCTCTGCATACTCATTGAACTTTTCACTGATCGGCAGGATAGCTACCTGATCCGGAGTCAGCCACAACGGGAACTTACCGGCAGTGTGTTCGATCAATACAGCCACAAAACGTTCCATTGATCCGAATGGCGCACGGTGAATCATCACCGGACGGTGCTTCTGGTTGTCAGAGCCCATATATTCCAGTTCAAAACGTTCCGGCAAGTTATAGTCTACCTGAATGGTTCCCAACTGCCAACGGCGGCCGATGGCATCTTTCACCATAAAGTCGAGCTTGGGACCATAGAAAGCAGCTTCACCGTACTCAATCTTAGCCGGCAGGCCTTTTTCCTCGCAAGCCTCGATAATCGCCTGTTCAGCTTTCTCCCAGTTGTCATCGCTACCGATGTATTTTTCACGGTTCACTTTATCACGGAGTGATATCTGAGCCTCGAAATTCTGGAAATTCATCGAACGGAACACGATAGAAATGATATCCATCACACGGAGGAACTCATCTTTCACCTGATCCGGACGACAGAAAATATGTGCGTCATCCTGAGTAAAGCTGCGTACACGAGTTAAACCGTGAAGCTCACCACTTTGTTCATAACGGCAAACCGTACCGAATTCTGCAATACGCAACGGAAGGTCCTTGTATGAACGCGGAAAATTCTTATATATCTCGCAGTGATGCGGACAGTTCATCGGTTTCAGGAAATACTCCTCTCCTTCTTCCGGAGTATGGATCGGCTGGAACGCATCCTTACCGTATTTTGCATAGTGACCGGAAGTCACATACAGCAACTTATTACCGATAGGCGGAGTAATTACTTCCTGGTAGTCATAGCGGGTCTGGATACGACGCAAGAACTCTTGCAGACGCAAACGCAAGGCGGTACCTTTCGGCAACCACATCGGTAAGCCCTTACCTACCGTATCGGAGAACATGAACAAGTCCATCTCCTTACCGATCTTACGGTGGTCACGTTTCTTGGCCTCCTCCAACAATGTCAGATACTCATCCAACATCTTCTTTTTCGGGAAAGTGATACCATACAAACGAACCAATTGCTTGCGTTTCTCATCGCCACGCCAATAAGCGCCGGCTACGCTCAATATCTTGACAGCTTTCAGATAAGAGGTATTCGGTAAGTGCGGTCCTCTACACAAGTCCGTAAAAGAACCCTGCGTATAGGTAGTGATCGTACCGTCTTCCAACTCACTGATAAGCTCTGTTTTATACTCTTCACCTCTATCGCCGAACATCTTCATGGCATCCGCCTTGGTAATGTCCTGACGTTTGATCTCTTCTTTCTTGGCTACCAGCTCAAGCATCTTAGCCTCGATAGCAGCGAAATCACCCTCTTTGATCACGGCCTCACCCGGATCCACGTCATAATAGAAACCGTTCTCGATCGCCGGACCGATACCGAATTTAATACCCGGATATAATTCCTGCAAAGCCTCTGCCATAAGGTGAGCGCTGGAATGCCAGAACGCATGTTTACCTTCCTCGTCTTCCCACTTCAAAAGTTTCACCGTAGCGTCGTCGTTGATAGGACGGCTTAAGTCCCAAACCTCCCCATTCACGCTTGCGGCTAGGACTTCCTGTGCCAAACGAGAACTAATGCTTTCCGCTATCTGCATAGCAGTCGTTCCCTTTGCATATTCTCTTACGGAATTGTCCGGAAATGTAATCTTTATCATATTCTATTCTCTAAAATTCTTTATATTCAGCCCACAAAGTTAATATTTCTTTTCTATCAGCGAAACATTTAACTCGAATAATTTGCGTTATCACCGGCTTGTCATTCGCTTGATGATATTATAGGCGTTGTAGATACCCAATTCCCCTGCCTTGCTCAAGTCGGCGATGCCCCGGTTCACGTCACCTTGCGACAGACGGGCTAACCCACGGTTGTAGTAAGCCTCGGCAAATTCAGGGTCCCGCTCGATCGCCTCGTTGTAATCAACGATAGCGGCACGGAAATCACGCTGGGCGCAACGCAGATTCGCACGGTTAAAGTAAGCGTACACAAAACCCGGGTTCAGCTTGATCACCATATCGTAATCCCTCATGATCTGCTCATGCTCATAGGCTCGCTTATTATCCTTCAGCATAGCGCTCCGGAGGTCCACCGAGGTGTTGGCGTTTACCTGCGACTGTGCGGACTTACCAATATTCAAGTTCATTCCCGAGCCACTCAAGTCGTACGTATCCTTGCTAGCCTGCTGGGATTGGGTGTACATCAATTGCTTATAACGTTCCACGGCACGATTGAAATAAGCCATCGTGAACGACGGGTCTCGCTCGATCGCTTCCGAGAAATTCTTGATCGCCTCCGAGAAATCCTGCACCAACATGAAGTCCATCGCACGGCCAAAATAAGCGTTAGCGTTGTTCGGATCACGCTCGATCTCCGCCGAATACTCGTCGATGGAGGCGAAATGCACGGCGATTTGGTCCTCAGTCAAAGCGGCCTCCTCGTTCGTGATACGCAATTTACGCTTCAAGACCATCTGGCCATTGTAATCCTCCACCATCTTGTCGTAATAAACAAGTTTCTTTACGGGATCCGCCTTCTCGTAATAGGTCAAGACAAACTGGGGTTCCAGATCCACATGGACATTCCGGTCTTGTACACGCCCACGGACCTCACTTTGGTATTTACTTTTACGCTCCTGCTCCTTATCGTATACCACCAAGCGGTTGAACTTATTGATATTCTTATCGGATTGCTCACGAGTATTCTCCTCCGAATCGTCCGTCTTGGCATCTCCGTTCACCGCTGTATTGGAGCCAGAAGACGATGTCTTCGGGAGCTGTCCGTTCTTGGCCTGCTCCTCCATCTTTATGGCTGCCCAATAATCACGGTCTGCCCCCACGTTATCACCTAGCTTACGCTTTGCTTCCGAACGGCTCACAAAGCCTGGCAGGAAAGTAGGATATTGCTTCAAGACCACGTCGTAATCCTGCACGGCCCCCCGGTAGTCGCCCGTCTCGAAACGGAGCAACGCACGGTTGTAATAAGCCATATAGTTATCTGGCTCTTGCTGGATAACGACATCGAAGTCCTCGATAGCCCGGTTATTATCCCCGACTTGGAACCGAAGCAACCCCCGGTTAAACCGTGCGATCAAGTTCCGGCTATCCATGCTGATCACCTGATCGTAATCGGCCATCGCACCTCTCAAGTCATTCATCTGATAACGAACTAGCCCCCGGTTAATATAATATCCGCTCTCACGGGTATCCAGACGTAGAGCCTCGTTCAAATCGGCCAGAGCGTCCTTATAATCATCCATTTGATAATGAAGGATCGCACGATTGCCATACGCCGGCGCATAATAAGGATCCATCTCGATCGCCTTATTATAATCGGCCAAGGCTTTCAACGTATCCCCTTTCTCCAGATACATAGCGCCCCGTGTCATATAATTCATGGAATATTTCGGATGGGCGGTCATTAAATCATCGAATGTCTTCTCCGCCCCGTTGTAGTCTTTTTTCTGGATAAAAGCCACCGCCATATTCACCAGCATCTGGCGGTCCTCGGGTTTGAACTCAAGTCCTTTCTGGTAATCGTCGATCGCCTCGTCGTATTTCTCCTGACTTTGACGGGCGATGCCGCGAGCGTAATACGCTTGCGTTAAAAAAGGGTTCCGCTGAAGACATAAAGTACAGTCTTCCTCGGCCCCCTTAAAATCGTCCAGATTTATCTTCGCCACCGCACGGTAAAAATAGGGTTCCGCCAACCAAGGTTTGGATTTGATAACTTGATTGAAGTACTGAATGGAAAGAACATAATCCTCAAAATAAAGGGCGTTCCTGCCAATGGCCAATACACGGTCCGTATTAATCTGCGCAAAAAGCGAAATCGTAAATATCTGTAATATCAAAAAGAGTGTTGCCTTCTTCATCCTATTAAAAATGATTGAGAGGCAAAAATAAGTAAATTATCTTACTTAGACTCTATTTTTACCATTAAATGATTCTTCGTTATCTTATCGCCCTCTTTTACATTGAGCTCGACAACGACTCCCGATATGGGAGCGACCACCCGGTTCTGCATTTTCATCGCCTCATGGATTAGCAGAAGTTGCCCAGCCTCCACAGCCTGTCCTTCTTCTACCATAATCTTGATAATCGTTCCGGGAAGATGAGAAACCACGTCACCAGCCGACGGCTTATGCCACATCGGTCGGCTCTTATACTTCGCTGTCAGCAACGTCTTATATTTACGTGCCGTCACCACAAAGTCTACATATTCTTCTTGCTGGTGTTTCTTTTCCATACTCTCATCAATTTAGAACGGAGGCAAACCGTGCTTCTTGGCCGGTCTGTATTCCTCTTTTAGAATGGAAAGCTTCAGTGCGTGTAGCAATAATGAACGGGTTTCTTTCGGTTCGATCACAGAGTCGATAAATCCCTTGGAAGCCGCCACGTACGGGTTCGCGAATTTCTCGATATATTCTTTCACCTTCTCCTGACGCATAGCGTTCTGATCTTCCGCCTCCATGATCTCCTTGCGGAATATGATGTTAGCTGCACCTTCCGGACCCATAACAGCGATCTCCGCGCTCGGCCAAGCGAACATGAAGTCAGCGCCCAAGTGACGGGAGTTCATAGCTATATAACCTCCACCGTACGCCTTGCGCAAGATAACCGTGATCTTAGGAACAGTAGCTTCCGAATACGCATACAGAACCTTAGCCCCATGACGAATCACACCCGCATGCTCTTGATCTACGCCCGGCAGATAACCCGGCATATCCTCCAACGTGATGATAGGAATATTGAATGAGTCGCAGAAACGGATGAAACGAGCGGCCTTGTCAGCGCTATCACAATCAAGCACGCCGGCCAGAACCATCGGTTGATTGGCAACGAAACCTACCGTTTCTCCTGCCATACGGCCAAAACCGATCACAATATTAGCGGCCCACAACTCTTGAATCTCCAAGAAGTCCGAGTCATCGACGATACATCTGATAACGTCTCGCACATCATACGGCTGTTTCGGGTCCGCCGGAACTACTTGCTCGATATTCAGCATAGCGGACGGCTCTTTCGGCTCAACCACTTTCGCACGCTCCTGATTATTCCAAGGGATGAAGCTAACCAAACGTTTCACCTGATCGAAACATTCTTGCTCGCTCAAGGCATAGAAATGAGCGTTACCTGTAGTCTCTGCATGAACACGTGCGCCACCAAGGTCTTCCATTGAGATATCCTCACCCAGCACGGTCTTGATAACGTTCGGTCCCGTGATAAACATCTTAGAGATGTTCTCAACCACAAACACGAAGTCCGTCAACGCCGGAGAATAAACGGCACCACCGGCACAAGGACCGAGGATCAAGGAAATCTGAGGGATCACGCCCGAGGCGATCGTATTGCGATAGAATATTTCACCATAACCAGCCAAAGCACCAACACCTTCTTGGATACGCGCGCCACCCGAGTCATTGATTCCGATGATCGGGCATTTCATCTTCAACGCATGATCCATGATCTTGGTGATCTTACGAGCATGCTGCAAACCTAACGAACCACCGGCAACCGTAAAGTCCTGCGCATAGATGCAAACCGGGGCACCAAAGATCGTACCCGTACCGGTAACCACACCATCACCCGGCAGAACCTTCTTCTCCATACCGAAATCACGGCCATCGTGTTTCACGAACATGTCATACTCATGGAAAGAGTTCTTATCCAACAAAGCCAAGATACGCTCCCGGGCAGTAAGCTTACCCATCGCCACCTGCTTTTCGATAGCAGCCTCACCACCGCCCATCTCGATAACGGCTTTCTTTTCCCTGAGGGCCTCAATGTTTTTACTTAAATCTGTCATATTGATTATTTATAGATTTATTATTTACCAACGGCTTTTGCCCGGTAAGAGCAACGAACCGTCCCTTTAATAATACTATTTAATTTGCCTTTGTTCAATTGACGGCGAATAGCGGAGACATTGTCGATAAAGACATGCCCCGTCAGATGCTCGCACTCATGCTGCACAATACGGGCGGCGAAACCTTCCACCACTTCCTCGTGCTCCTCCCAATTCTCATCCCAATATCTCACACGAACCGTTTTCGAGCGAGACACTTTCTCGTGTATACCCGGCAGGCTCAAGCAGCCTTCCTCCATAGCTATTTCCTCCTCGCTACGTTCCAAGAACTCGGGATTAATCAACGCACGCTTGAAACCCTTGCATTCAGGGAAGTCATCTCCCATCACATCACCGTCTATAACCACCAAACGGATAGACAAGCCCACCTGAGGAGCGGCAAGTCCTACCCCATCGGCATTATACATCGTTTCAAACATATTGGCAACCAACTGTTTCAAGTCGGGATAATCTTTAGGTACATCCTCAGCCTCTTTTCTTAGTACGGGCTGACCATATAAAAATACGGGTAAAATCATAAGTTATAACTGATATTTTTTACTTTCTAAATAAGCTTGCAAAATAATAACGGCGCTAATCTCATCGACCAATCCTTTATCTTGCCGTTTCTTTTTCTTTAAACCGCCTTCCAACATGGCCTTATGAGCTAATACCGACGTGAACCGCTCGTCGTAATAAGTTACCGGGATACTTGGTATCGTCCTTTTCAGATGGGTCACGAACGCCTCCACATACTTCATGTTCTCAGAAGGCTCATTGTTCATTTGCTTCGGAAGCCCGACCACAAATAAATCCACCGGTTCCCGCGATATGTAATCCGACAGGTATTTCACAACCTCTCCACTTGGGACTGTCGCCACGCCGTTAGCGATCATTTGTAAAATATCCGTAGCGGCTATCCCCGTACGTTTCCGGCCGTAATCTATTGCAATTATTCTTCCCATCGAGCGCGAATATAGCATAAATATAAATACAGATTACACAAATCCGCAAAAAGTGTGCAACAAATCGGATTAATACGCATTCTTCTCTCCCTTGAACATATTCAGTACCGTAACCACAATAATCTTTAAATCAAGGAAAAACGTCCAATTCTCTATATACCACACATCTCTCTTCACACGTCCTTCCATCTGCTCCAGCGTCTTGGTCTCACCCCGGTAACCGGTGACTTGCGCCCACCCCGTTACTCCCGGTTTCACCAAATGCCGCACCATATACTTATCGATCAACGCCGAGTACTGCTCGGTATGCTTCAACATATGCGGACGAGGGCCTACCACGGACATATCGCCCAGCAAGACGTTCACGAACTGAGGGAACTCATCCAGATTCGTCCGGCGCAAGAAATCGCCGATCCGGGTCTTCCGAGGATCGTTCTTAACGGCCTGCAAGGTATCAGCCTGCGCATTCACCTTCATCGTACGAAATTTGAAACATTCGAAGTCATGCCCATACAATCCCGTACGTTTCTGCTTAAACAAGATCGGGCCGGGTGAGCTTAACTTGATCATTATACCGACCACGATGTACAGGATCGGATAAATCGTGAGCAAAATCACCAAAGAGAAAAATATATCGAACGTCCGTTTCAAGAACCGGTTATAGGCGGATTGCAAAGGCTCCCGGCGGACCGTCAGCAATGGGATCGATTCCATCACCTCCATCACCATACTCTTCTTTACATCCCGGTAAAACTCGGGCACGATATAGAAACGCACCATCTTCTTCTCGGCGAAATTCAGAAGCCGTACGATCTTTCCGTTGTTCGTACCCGGCAAGGTACAATAAATCTCATCGATATCATGCTCCAGCACATACGCTTCCACCTCACTCGTCTTACCCAAGTAATTAGGTAAAACGTCTTTCAACGAGTCATTGTCATCAAAGAATCCCTTTACACTAAACCCATAGCTCAAATCATCTTTCATGACTTGGTAAAGCTCCATACCATTCTTTCCGGCCCCCACAATCACCACCTTCTTAAAGTTATAGCCTTTTCGCCTGTACAACTTTAAAGATAGGCGCACCAAAACCCGCCAAAGCGAAAACAAGATGATAGAAACCCCGTAATAGACCAAGAGGAAGGTAGCCAGAATATCCCCTACATTCAAGAAGATCAAGCAAGTAGCGAATAAAAAGATAAGTACGGTAACCAATCCGAACGCCCGTTGCACAATCTTGTCGATAAACACGACCGCCTGATGCAATTGAATCGGGATAAAATATAAAGAGAAGAAATAACAGAAGTTCAATAACAGAATAACCTCTCTCAAATTATAGGATATCGCTTCCGTGTATTTCGGGCCAAGCAGATGAAAAACGGCCATAAACAAGAGATTCAATACGATCAAATCTCCTACACCAATCAGCCATTGGATTAAATAACCATGTTTTTTGTTCAATATCATAGCAATTCGATAAATTCTCACAAAAGTAAGTATTTTTCGGCGCAAAAAAAAAGGCCGCACTTAGAAGTACGGCCTTTTTAAAGTATTAATTCGTAAATTAATTATTAGCGCTCATAATTACTACACGGTTCCAGCTATTTTCGCCATAAGGTTGTTCGTCCGAACCTCTCCACTCGATAGTGATCTGGCTAGAAGAGATACCGTATTTATCGATAAGTTCCTTAGCGACCGCTCTAGCACGTTTCTCAGAAAGACCCATGTTATAATCAGAAGTACCCGTCTTCTTATCAGCGTAACCAACTACCTTGATCGGAGCGTTGTTGTTCTTCATGAACTCAGCTGTGTTATAGATATTGATCTGCTGGTTCTTGTCGATCTTAGCGCTGTTGATGCGGAAGTAAACCACATTGTCAACGTAGTTATTTACAACTTCAGTAACTGTCTCTTGGCACTCAGGGCAAGAAACCGGACGTTTGCTCAACTCATCGTTAGCAGCACGCAAAGAGTTGATCTGGCCGTTCAAGTCGTTCAACAAAGCGTAATCCATCGGCTCCAATACCTCGAAGTCTGTCTTACCCAATTTGAATGTCAAACCAGCGCTCAACTGAACGATACCATCTGTCAGGTGATTCATCTCGACACGGTTAAACTGCTCGTTCAACAAAGAACCTTGGATCTCAACGTTCAAATCAACACGTTTGCTCAAACGGAAAGCGGTTAAGATACCAGCGTTCAACGTAGGAGACTCCGTTCTTGGACGATCATAAGACTCTGTAGTCTTGAAACGCTGCGCATAACCAAAACCGACCCAAGGAATCAAGCGGAACACTTTAGATTCTCTGTAAGGAGCCCAGAAGTTAGTAACATCCCACAATAAATCTACGTGAGCGGCTACATATTTATTATGTTGCATAAACTGTGCGCCATCACCTTCAAAACCGTGGATAATACCACCATTTAACTGGGTACGGAATCCTAAATACGGATTAAACCACTTACCAAAAGATACTTGTGGAGCGAAGTTTAAACGATTCTTGAAATCAGCCTCTCCATTTTGGTCTCCTAACAATACGCTGGCTCCACCCGCAATTGAAATAAACCAATTGTCGCGAGCTTTATTCTTCTTGAAATTAGTCTTATAACCAGCCTCATTGCTGAACCCCACCTGCGGTTGATATTCCTGTGCTGCCACAGAGAATACAAAACCTGATAACAAAGCTAAAAGTAAAACCTTAGTCTTCATATTTTCAACATTTTAATTAAACAATCAATTACCTAATATCTTAAAATTGACACAAAATTAACTCTTTTTGTAATTACAACAAATAAAATCTTCAAATTGTTTCGAACTCACTCGAAATAGTTCAAAATTTTATAGCCCCCCTCTTTCAGATAAGACTCCTTCTTCATTAGTTTTATATCGTTCTTCATCATATCCTCAATTAAAGCCGCTAATGAATACTCCGGTTCCCACCCTAAACGAGTACGTGCCTTCGTAGCGTCACCGATCAGCAACTCTACTTCCGTAGGGCGGAAATACTGCGGATCTACTCCTACAACTTCCTCACCCACACGTTTCTTAAAGTTTTCCAGGTAGGCATCACCAACCTTCTTGACGAACAACTCCTCGTCTATCGACTCTAAGATAGCAACCTCGTCTATCCCTTCTCCTTTAAAGCGGATTCCCACGCCAATTTCCTCAAAAGCCATACGGATAAAGTCCCGAATCGTTGTAGTAATCCCGGTAGCTATGACATAGTCCGAGGGTTCATCTTGTTGCAAAATAGCGTACATGGCACGCACGTAATCTTTTGCGTGTCCCCAATCCCGTTTGGAGGAAAGATTACCCATATAAACCTTTTTTTGCATACCCAAAACGATACGTGAAACCGCCCGGGTTACCTTACGGGTCACGAATGTCTCTCCCCTTAATGGAGACTCGTGATTAAACAAGATGCCATTGGAAGCGTGCATATGATAGGCCTCCCTGTAATTCACCGTAATCCAGTAACCGTATAGTTTCGCTACCGCATAAGGGCTTCTCGGATAGAAAGGAGTAGTCTCCCTCTGCGGCACCTCTTGCACCAAGCCATACAACTCAGATGTAGATGCCTGATAAATACGTGTCTTCGGGATCAAGTTCAGCAAGCGGACCGCCTCTAGGATACGCAATACGCCCAAACCATCCGCATTCGCCGTATATTCGGGAGTGTCGAAACTTACTTTTACATGGCTCATGGCGGCCAGATTATAGATCTCGTCCGGTTGAACCTCGCCAATGATACGTGTAAGATTCAAACTATCCGTTAAATCGCCATAATGCAGAATCAAATTACGGTTTTCCACATGCGGGTCTTGATACAAATGATCGATACGATCCGTATTGAACATGGAAGAACGACGCTTGATACCATGTACCGTATATCCTTTCTTAATCAAGAACTCAGTAAGATAAGCCCCATCCTGTCCCGTAATACCCGTTATTAACGCTACTTTGCCCATTTCTCTAATTTTCAATTTTCAATTCTCATTTTTCAATTCCCAAGTACCATTCATAGAGTCGCTTCACGCCCTCCTCGATCTCGATCGTATGGCGCCAACCCAAGGCATGCAACTTGCTTACATCTGTCAGCTTACGAAGCGTACCGTCCGGCTTGGACGAGTTAAACCTCAACTCGCCCTCGAACCCGATCTCTCGCCGGATCAGTTCGGCGACCTCACGGATCGAAAGCTCGATACCCGTACCTATATTAATATGTGTATTCCGGACCTCGCCCTCCTTCTGGCGGACATCCTCGAAATCCACGTGTTCCATGATATAAACAGAAGCATCGGCCATCTCCTCGCTCCATAAAAACTCACGAAGCGGCTTGCCGGTTCCCCACAGCTCCACCTCGCCCGGACGGATACCCTGTTTATCCAATACGGAGAGTATCTCCGGCTCGGAGGCCTTCCCAGACACGCCCTCTACCGGACGAATGTCCATATCCTTACGCAAGGCCTCCCAATCTCCCATATGCAGGCATTTCGCCAGATGGATCTTACGGATCATGGCTGGCAACACATGCGAGGTCTCCAGATTGAAATTATCATTCGGCCCGTAGAGGTTAGTAGGCATCACGGCGATATAGTTCGTACCGTATTGCAGGTTGTAACTCTCGCACATCTTGATACCCGCTATCTTGGCGATCGCATAAGGTTCGTTGGAATATTCCAAGGGAGATGTCAGCAAGCAATCCTCCGGCATCGGCTGCGGAGCCTCACGAGGATAGATGCAGGTGCTTCCCAAGAATAATAATTTCTTTACATTGTTTTTCCAAGAGGCATGAATGACATTATTCTGGATCATCAAATTATTGTAGATAAAATCGGCACGGTACAGACTGTTCGCCATGATACCGCCGAC
>OGJX01001596.1_pt1 | contig 12639 bp, 9 predicted proteins | sample 1572381 | NCBI WGS metagenome assembly OGJX01 (sample SAMEA2582085, study PRJEB24529) | metagenome | biome: Human gut stool | place: China | collected 2011
TCATGCGCTGAAAGGCGTAGATCTGGAAATCCGTAAAGGGGAAATTCATTGTCTGGCCGGAGAAAATGGTTGCGGTAAATCGACTTTGATCAAATCTATATCCGGTGTTCATGAGATCGATGAAGGTGCTATCTGGATTGATGGCGAGAAGATGGGAAAATTTAAACCAATTGATGCCATCAATAAAGGTATTCAGGTTATTTATCAGGACTTCGCAGTTTTTCCAAATCTGACAGTTGCAGAGAACATTGCATTAAACTGTGAAGTAAAAAATGGAAAGAAAACGGTAAACTGGAAAGAGATTCATGAACTTGCGACTAAAGCAATGGAGCAGGTTGGCGCAAATATGGATCTGGATATGCCGGTAGAATTACTTCCTGTTGCAGGTAAGCAGATGGTTGCTATATGCAGAGCTATTATTAATGATGCGAAGCTTCTGATTCTGGATGAACCGACTAACGGCCTTGACCCTTTAGGGATTGAGGAACTTCGAGAGTTAATTCGTTCTTTTCCCTGCAAAGGGATTACAGTTATTTTGTCCAGCCATATTCTGTCAGAAGTCCAGCAGATTGCAGATCATGTGGGTATCATTGCTGGCGGCGTCCTTGGATATGAGGGAGAGCTTCGCGCCGGTGAAGATTTGGAACAACTCTTTATGGATGTTATTCGCAGAAATGGTAAGGAGGGATATTAAATGGAGATGGCATATATTCAGGCAGAGAACCTAAAGCATAAGAGAACTTTCACAAAAACGCTGATCGTTCTGGCCCCGTTTGTAACTGCGCTTATGAACTTTTTTGCCCCTCTTTGGTTCCAGCTCAATTCTTATAATTGGTGGTATATCCTGCTTTATCCTGGATTCCTTACGCTCACCTGTGCCTTGATTGAACAGCGGGATAATGGCAAACTAAAATATCGTGCCGTTGCTTCATTGCCTGTTTCGCAGAACAAAGTCTGGAAAGCAAAAATTGGAGTGGCCGGTATTTACTCCTGTGTGGGGAATTTCATTTTCCTGGCGCTAAATCTGTTGGGCGGTTTTGCAATATTAGTTATCAACGAAATTCCCCTGACAATCGGAATTTGGCAGGCTGCGGCCGGAACAGCTTGTATTGTCATTGCAAGCCTATGGGAAGTTCCGCTGTGCTTATGGTTATCAAAAAAAGTTGGTATCTTTGTCACGGTTATTCTTAATGCCGGACTTGGAAGCGTTTTAGGGATTTTCACGGCTACAACCTCTTTGTGGATGATCTGCCCGTATAGCTGGGTGCCGCATCTTATGATTTCCGTGTTAGGTATTTTGCCTAATGGTGAGCCGGTTGCAGATCAGAGTACGGCAATGGCATTTTGGATGATTATACTTGTATTGGTCATTTCGCTGGCCTGGTTTGCGGCGCTGTCATTTTTAACTGCAAGATGGTTTGAGAAAAAGGAGGTGGGGTAACTATGGTAACTATGGTATCTGTGGTTCGCTGCTGGAAAGCAGAATATCAGAAGTGTAAACATAGCATTTTGCTCTATATGCACAGCATGATTCCGATTATATGTGCGGCGATTTTTGCGGGTTACTATCATATATCCAGATGGGAACTGGCAACCAAAATCAGTGCCTATCTGGAAGTGCTGGCCGTTGCGTTCCCGTTTCTGATCGGCATTATTGTGGGCCTGGTTGTTCAGATCGAAAATCAGGCCGGGCATTATCAGCTTTTGTTGGGAACAATCCCATCCCGCATGGCAACGTATATTGGTAAACTTGGGTTTCTGATGATCTGTGCTTTTGGCGCAACATTTTTAGCGTTAGGAACATTCGCTGCACTATATAGGGATGCTCCGGCAAGCCTTTACCTGAAAGCAGGGATTCTATTGTTGATTACCATGCTCCCTATTTACCTGATTCATTTGTTTGTGGGAATGAGCTTCGGAAAAGGTGCATCTATGGGATTGGGAATTGCAGGGAGTTTAATAGCTGCCCTTATGATAACAGGGCTTGGTGACGCTACATGGAAATATATTCCCTGGGCCTGGGGCGTTCGTGCTATGGATTACACTGTGCTTGCATGGGATAGCCCCCAACTGTATGCACAGGTAAAAACCGATTTTTTCAGCGGTATGATTATTTCTGTATGCTGCACTGTTTGTCTGCTGATTGCCAGTTTGGTTTGGTTTCATGGTTGGGAGGGAGGTAAAAACAGTGAATAAAAAGTGCCTGTTTGCCGTGGTAATTGTGCTTGTAAGTCTTATATGCTTATCGGCCTGCGGTGCGCTCCGCGATACCGCCGATAAAAATAAGGCGTTAAATGAATCTCTGCCGTATTATGAGCTGAACGCCGCAAACTATGATGAAATTTCATATAACGGCCTGACATATATCATAACGGATGAATGTCTTGAAATGTCAGAACTGCAAGAAGAAATCGGGCAGGTATCGAAACGCTTCAAAAATGTGGCGGGGGAAGATTTCAGTTTCGGCTACGTTTACAGTATTGTGGATGTGGATATAAGCAATGCCGTAGCTGTAAATATCAACAATGAATATCGGAAAGCTGACATTAAAAATAATGATGAGTAACCTCGACAATGTGGTATAATGGGGCGGGAGGTGATTTTTTGACCCACTTACTTGTAGTTGACGATGAAGTTTCTATCTTGGAATTGATTAAGAACAGTTTGGGGAAAGATGGATATTTGATAACAGTCTGTCAAAATGCGGATGATGTAGACATCAAAAAGCTGCATTTCTATGACCTCATTCTTTTGGATGTGATGATGCCTGGCACAGACGGGTTTGAGTTTTGCAAACAGATCAGGAATATGGTAGACTGCCCGATTCTCTTTCTGACCGCAAAGACATTAGAGGAAGATATATTGTTTGGATTGGGCATCGGTGCGGATGATTATATTACGAAACCTTTTCGTATTCAGGAGCTTCGCGCCCGTGTCGCGGCACATTTACGCAGAGAAAAAAGGGAGCATCACAGCACACTTTCATTTGAGCCTGATATAAGATTTGACCTTTCCGCAAAGGTACTGTATGTTTCAGAACAGCCGGTTCCCCTTACCAAAAGCGAGTATTCAATCTGTGAATACCTTGCGAAAAACCGGGGACAGGTTTTTACAAAAGAACAAATCTATGAAGCCGTTTGCGGGTTTGATGGAATAGGCGATAACTCTACGATCTCAACGCATATAAAAAATATTCGTGCGAAATTGGAGCATTTCAAAATAAGTCCGATCAGCACCGTATGGGGGATAGGATATAAATGGGAGTGAAAAAGAAACCTACATTGAAAATATTGTTTCGCCAGTTTGCTATCTCCCTCATTGTCATGCTGGTAGCGGCAATTATTGTCCCTTCTGGTTTGGAGGGACTTGCTATAAATGCTGGATTAGCTACAAGAGCAAATCTAAGTGAATTGCAGGTAAAAGAGATTATTCCAACGCTGACGATTGCCCCGGATATTACAAAGGTTGTGATTCCACAGGGATGCGGCTACTTAATTCTGGACAAGAACTTTAATGAGCTTTACAGCAATATGGACGATGATGAAAAAGAAATTGCCCTGCTGTACGCAAAGGGAGAATATATTGAATATGCTACGGGGAGGCAGTTTGCACTTGTTGTCCGGGAAAACGAATTTTGCGTTTTAAGGTATTATATTGGTTCTCAATTTACAGTGTCATGGCTACCGGAATATTTTCCATCTCCTGACACGCTTGCGTTTATCCTGATGGCTGTAAATTCGCTGCTGGTCATTATCATACTGACCGCCAGATTTGCTAAGAACCTGCGTACACAACTGACCCCGCTTTTTGAAGCAACTGCGGAGGTTTCAAAGCAAAACCTTGATTTTGAAGTAGGACACGCCAAAATCAAAGAGTTTGAAGATGTCCTTGCATCTTTTTCAGATATGAAAGATAATCTGAAAATTTCGTTAGAACGGCAATGGAAAACCGAACAGACACAGAAAGAGCAAATCGCCGCGCTTGCCCATGATTTGAAAACGCCTCTGACGGTTATTCAAGGAAATGCTGATTTACTCACAGAAACAAATCTTGATGATGAGCAACGATTATACGCTGGTTACGTCGTGGAAAGCTCCGGCCAGATGCAGTCATATATTCAAACCCTGATTGATATATCACGGGCGGCGGTTGGTTATCAGCTCCATATTGAAAGTATAGACTTGCCAGCGTTCATGCAGCACTTGTTCGGTTATATGGAATCACTATGCCGGACAAAAGAAATCCGGCTGCAAATGAATACTGTTTCACTCCCTCAAATGCTGAAATTTGATAGGGTGCTGATAGAACGTGCTATTATGAATGTTATCAGTAATGGGCTGGACTACTCCCCGCAAGGCGGAACGCTTTATGTGGATGTTCAGAGTAACAACGGTTTCGTGGAAATTTCAGTCACAGACGAGGGAACGGGGTTTTCTAAAGAGGCATTATGCCACGCACAGGAACGGTTCTATATGGGCGATCAAAGCCGCAATTCAAAGTTACACTTTGGTATGGGCCTATATATTACAAATTCGATTATGGAACAGCACAATGGACAGCTTGTTTTAGAAAATTCAAAAGAAACCGGCGGTGCAAAGGTTACTATGAAACTTCCCTGCTGATTTCCTGATAATGTAATGGACGGCTTTTATTCGCAGCTTTGCCCGGACATCGCCGGACAGGTACTCGTCTGCCATCTGCCAGCCCGCTTCCGGGTCGGTGGGGTCGGCGGCAGGGTCTTTGAAGATCACGCCGGAAAGTTCGGTGGTGATGCGGTCGTACTCGCCGGGAGTGCCCAGCAGTTCTGCCATATAGGGCAAATCAACCCTGCCATGCTCTCCGATGGACACCGCCAGCGCTTCGCTGGGGGTATCCACGCTGGTGACAGTGCGCTCCGGGCGAATGGTCCGTTTCGTAAACATCGCCGCCTTGCTCTTGAGCTGCCCCTGCTCGTCCAGATTTTCCAGCGAACAGAGCAGATAGTAAGAGGAATCCTGCTCAAACAGCCGCCCGTTTTTGCGGTCATTCAACAGCCCGTATTTGGCAGTAAAGGCATCGTAGGCGGCGTTCAGCTTTGCCTGTGTCGCCTGAATGTCCTCGTCCGGGTAGTCGTTCAACTGCTGGTCGATCAGCTCGTTGACGATCTGCCGCAGCTCCACCATGCCGGTAACACGCCCCTTGGCGGTGTCGGACAGTTCTACTTGCGTCATCACGGAATTTTCCCGGTAGAACACTTCGCCGTCCACCACGGTGTAGGAGAAGTTCTTCACCTCCGGGTCGGCAGGCAGGGTGCGCCGGGTGGCTTCTTCCTCGGCAATGTCGGGAGCGTCTACCTCGGCGGCAGTATACTGCCCCTCGATGTGCTGCACCGCCTCGGCAAGCTGGTCTGCAAGGTTTGCACTCTCGATGGGAGCAACGGTCAATTCCTCTCGTCCATACTGGGTGCTTTCGGTGGTCAGCTCGCCCAGAACCATATCCGGGTGGTCTACGAAATACTGGTTGATGGCAAAACCATCTTCGGTCTTGCCAAGCTGCACCCATGCGGGTTCGATGTCCGCAGGGCGGTCACGCTTTTGCAGGAAGATAATGTCCGAAACGACATCTGTACCGGCGTTGGCTCGGAACGCATTGTTGGGCAGACGGATAGCGCCCAGCAAGTCTGCACGTTCTGCCATGTGTTTGCGGGCGGTGCTGTCCTTGCTGTCCATGGTGTAACGGCTGGTGACGAATGCCACTACGCCGCCCGGTCTGATCTGGTCGATGGCTTTCGCAAAGAAATAGTTGTGAATGCTGAATCCCAACTTGTTGTACGCCTTATCGTTGACCTTGTACTGACCAAAGGGCACATTGCCCACCGCCAAATCGTAGAAATCACGGCGGTCGGTGGTTTCAAAACCCGCCACGGTAATGTCAGCCTGTGGGTACAGTTTTTTCGCAATACGCCCGGTGATGCTGTCCAGTTCCACGCCGTACAAGCGGCTGTCCTGCATGGTGTCCGGCAGCATTCCGAAGAAGTTGCCCACGCCCATACTAGGTTCCAGAATGTTACCGCTGCGGAAACCCATGCGCTCCACAGCATCGTAAATACTACGGATGACGGTAGGGCTGGTATAATGGGCGTTCAGGGTGCTGGAACGGGCAGCAGCGTACTCATCCTCGGAAAGCAGCCCTTTCAACTCCGCATATTCCTTCGCCCAACTATCTTTGCCGGGGTCAAAGGCATCTGCCAGACCACCCCAGCCCACATACTGGGAAAGCACCTGCTGTTCCTCGGCGGTGGCACCCCGGTGCTCCTGTTCCAGCTTGAACAGGGTGCGGATGGCTTCAATGTTCCGGGCATACTTCTGCTTTGCGCCGCCCTCGCCCAGATGATCATCCGTGATGTGGAAGTTTCCAGCAGGCTCCGGCGCTGGTTCAGCGTTCCGAGTTTTATCCAAGGCTGCGGCATCCGGGAAGGTCTGCACCTTTCCGTCCATCACGGCAGAGATAGGCAGCTCGTCCAGTTCTTCGTCAGACGGCTCCGGCTCGTCCTTGTCTGCTAAAAATTTTGCGTGTTCGACTTTGAGCCACTCGGCGGCTTCTCTGTCCGCAACTTCTCTTTTCAGATTTTCCAGATAAGATTCTGCCTGCTTCTCGTCAGAAAACTGTGGAACGGCGTGATTGGTTTCATAGTAGTCATCATAAAGATCATCCCAGATAGCAAAAAGCGGCATTTTACCGTCAACGACTTTTCGGACAGAGAAACGTTCGTATTCAGGCACTTCGGATTCCTTGGCGATGGCTTCTGCCTGCGCCAGCATTTTATCCACACGCTGAGCAGTCGCACTCTGTCGCAGCCCCTGCTCAAACTGCTGCTTGTTAATAACCTCATTGTCCCAAGACTGCCCGTGCGCACTGGTGTCGATGCGCACATCGGTTTCGCCAACATAGCCAATTTTCCCTTCAATGGTTCGGGTAGGAAGGTCAACGATAACATTGTCACCGACCTTATAATCGGGCAGGGGGTGTTCCATCACATCCTGTTCCTGCTCGTACAACTCCCGGACAAGAGCCAGCGGTTCCTCCCGGAAAATCGGCATCCGCATATCGGCTAGTGCCATATCCTGCAAGGAAACCTTGCCCTTATCAAAGTTTACTGTATCCACCCGGAAAGCGCGCCCCTCCATGTGGATGGTAGCACCCAGCGGCAGATAATCTTCCCGGCGCAGATACTTGGTTTGGTAATGTGTGCCGTCCTCATTCAGCCCGGCAAGATAGACGTTCTCGCCGCGCTGCCACAGTTGTTTGGCACGGTATGCCCACTGGTCGCGGGGAAAGCTGATGACCGGGACGGTTCCCAGTGCCGTTTCCTTTTCCAGAAACTTTCCGCCCAGAAGTTCGCAGACCTTCCGGGCATCCTCGCCGTAAAACTCAAACTGTCCGTTCTGCTCAAAGCCTACCAGCGCATCCGGGTGCTGCTCCTTCAGGGCGTTGTACTCGGTGGCAGCATCCAGCGGCAGCAGTGCCGGGCGTTCCTCCACCTTACTGTGGTAGTGTTCCAGTTCTTCATCCGTGACACTGACCAATTCCGAGAAATCCAGAGCCTCCAGCTCGGTTTCGGTCAGCTCCTCCAGACTTTCGTACTGCCGTTCGTCGATCAGCACCTCGCCCAGATACCGTTCCACCCGGTATCCCACCAAATCCACATTAACTTGAATGGGAATATCCTCATCGGTGGCGTGGGTGTAGGCAATGCCGATCTTGGACAGGTCGGAAAAGTCCGGCTCGGAGTCGTACTCCTCCTGACAAAACTCCCGGATCAGGTTTTTGGCATGGGTCAGGGCACCATCCGGCTTTGCGCTGACCGGCGCAGGCGGCGAATAATGCTCCTTTTCCTTGTCCGTCAGGTAACGGTCGGACTGGATCATCAGGTCGATATACTTTTCCACCTGTGCCCATTTCAGGGTGATTTTCTGATGGTCGGGATAACGGTCAAATTCCAGACCCTTTCCATCATGGTTCACAAAGCCGCTGCTGCCATCCAGATAATCGTGGGAGTGCCCACCGATGCCGTACTCCTTTGCCAGTGCTTTGGCACGGAGTTTGCGGTCAGGCTGGGTCTGGTACAGTGCCATAATGCGCTGTTTGCCGCCTGCAAACCCTGAACCATGCCGCCGCAGCTCGTTCTCAATTTCCGATTGCGATAACGAAAAAGCGGAGGGCGTTTTTTCGCTCTCCGCTCGGTCGATTTTTTCGATTTGCTGGGCTTCGGTGGGGATGTTCGCATCCAGAAAACTTAGCTGTAGATCAGCTCCGTCATCACCAGTTCCTCTGCCTGCGTTTTCAGGCTGTTCATGTGCTGCACCCACATCAGTTGATTCTGCGCTTTGTCCGGGGCTGGGTTCTGCTTCAGCAGTTCGGTCATCATCTGCTGCATCTGGCTCTCTGCCGTCTGCTCCAGTTCCATCAGATGCGGGTACAGCGTCCCGTTCAGGAGCATCGAATTGTACAGTACCGGGCGATACTGCTTCAGGTAATTCCGGCGCATCCTGCCGTACTTGCCCAGCGGGGTCTTCGGCTGGCTGAGGGTCAGGTTCGGGAGCTGGTAATCCCCGATCTTCGTGTAATTCAGACTGCTGCTCATATTCTTCCATCCTTTCTACGTTTCGGCGGCGGGTCGTGGTTTTCACCGTCCGCTCGATTTTGCGTAAGACCTCGCGGCTGATGTCGCTGGTAGCGGCACCCAGCGCATAGACTGCATCGGGTGTGGAAAAGGTGTGGATGGCCTGAAAGTCATCCTTGTCAAAGTAGCCTTCCGGTTCAAACCCGCATCGTTCTAATAGAGTGTAGGTGACGCTCATTGTCGCAGCGGCCTTGAACTGAAGTTCCTTTCCGCTACTATCATAATCATCAAAGAAAGAGCCGTCAACGATGTTGAGGATGTCGCCGCTGTTGTTGTCCCAATAATCGTTCACCAGCTTCTCCGCAATATTTACGAGCTGCTGGCTGAGCCGTTCATGGCTGATGCCGTATTCTGCGGTCAGCATCTCAGACACCGGCTTGAAAAGGTCGTCATTCATTTCCCATCGTTCCGGGTCGCGAGAATTGCGCCGTACTCCGGTGTCCGACACATCAAACACATAGTGCAGACGCGGGTATCCGCTGGATTCGTCCAACAGGGCGATGCCCTTGGAGCCACGCCGGACATACCGGTTCATGCGGTTGTTCCAGATGTCGTAATCGGCGCAGGCTGTGGCATCGGGTCGCTGGGCGTAGATCATCAACTGGTCCGGGAAACTGTACTTGTACAGCCGGGATGCTGTGGTCAGGTAGTCCGTCCAGCTTTCCCAGTACCGGGTCAATCCGTTCGCCGTGCGCTGGGCAAGGGCAAGGTATTCTTCGGTTTTGCTTGGCATAGCGTTCCTCCCTTCTTTTTTTGAGCATAAAAAGAGCGGGCAACCGTTTTGTGGTCGCCCGCTGGAAAGTGTATTGAGATAAGATTATTTGCTATTGTCCTTTATGTACTTCATAACGCAGCACCCCATCACGATGACAGGAAGCACTGTTCGTAAACCGAGGTCGCCGACCCGCACATTTGCATCAATCACAAGTCCTGCAAACCATGCCGCTAAAGTGAAAACAGTTGCCCAACCGTAGCTCATTGAAATCACCTCGTAAAGTTATCTCAGTGCTTTGCCGCCAATTTTTCGGCCATCTCCAGCAGACGGTCAAAGGTCTGCTTTTCTTCCGGCTCCTCGATCAGTTTTGCAAGCAGGACACGGAACACATCGGTGCTGTCCTGCCCCAGTGCGGCGGCAACTTTTTCAATGCAGTCGTGCAGTTTCTTGACAGCATCATCGGAGGGCTTGGATTTTGCAAGCAGGTCGGACAGGTAGCTGATGAAGGGATAGGTGGAATCATCGTTGATGATCTCGTTGGTTTCCTCGATGATCTTCTGGTTATCTTCGGGGGTCATATCGCCCTTTTCTTCCCATATATCACGAGAAGAAGTGCGGCCTTTCAGAAAGGTGGCAAAAAGCAGGCGGTCGATGGGTGATCTTTTTTTGGTATCCATTGGCTATCCTCCGCTTTCAATTTTTCTGTGCATTAAACTGGTTTTAGTATAGCATGAATGGAAGTATTCTATCAAGCCCAGTTTTTTGCGGGTTATGAAATTTTTTCGGAGCGATGGCTTATGACACTATCCCAGTTGACAACCATCGACAAACTGAAAGTCGTCATCGTATTCCTGTTATATAAGGTTGATCGTCGTTTCATCAAAATTCTTAATACTGAACATTGTGCACCACTCTACATCATCCCGAACCGGCTCAAAGTGCAGTGCTGAGCAAGCAGCATAAAGCTTGCCTTGTGATTTTTCTCCAGTCATAATCACTGTTGGTCCGTCAGCTCCACCGATAATGCCTACGCAATCATTATTTTGGGTTTCCGGCGTGAAGGAGTCTCCCTCCACAGCAATTTCCATAGGCTTATCTCCATCGCAGCAATCACAAATCGAGATATCTTCCTCCGATTCAGGGAAAAGCGTATAACGCATGACGGTAAAATGTGTCGGATAAACCCAACGGTCAGAACCGAAACACTTTTGAGGAATTGTTTGTTGCTCTATTTCCTGCACGGTCAATGTATAGTTTGTTCCGCTGACCGGATGGAGGAAAGAAAACGAATCACCGGGAGCGTGTGTCTGGAAATGTGGTCCCGGCACATGGCATGGCCGTTGCTCCATCGTAAGGGAGAGGGATTTTATTTCAGGACGGCGTTTGCTTGTCCACGGAAATGCCGCCCGAAAAATCATCCACCCATAGGATGTATCCAAATCATAGTGTTCCAATGCCCACTTTGCTTCCGCTTCATTGATCATCCCGTCTGGTAAACATGGATTAAAGACCACCGAGCAACCGTGGGAGGTCAGCATTGTTTTCCCGTTCAATTCCAAACGAGGAATAAAGTCAAGACAAAGTGGATTTTCTAAATCTATTTGCAGTTGCTGCTCCTGCGTGAAGTATTCACAAGAGTCGTTTTCGGGGTGTAAATCCCATTTAGTCATGAACTTGCGAATGTCTTCCTCCGGGGTACGCATACAAAAGTCCACAACGAACCCCTTGCTGCACGAATACGCCGCAGGAATGATCCAATGATGCCCGGCCCATTCAAATTGCTGATTCAAAGGGACTTCTGTTCCGGCACGTTCTTTTCCCGAATGTCCCCAGAAGTTTCCCTCAAAGTAGACCTTCCACTCCGGGATAGCTGGTTTTGCGTTCTGGTCCACAACATCGTAATATTCTTTGGTGTACTTGATTTTGCTGTAATCAAAAGATGCCTGAAGCTCTTTGATATATGCCCAAGGCCGCTCCATTGGCATCAGCTTTAATTTCGTAGCGACAAGCGCAAGAGTTTCCTGCTGCTCCTGCGTGGGAGGGTTGTCCTGTAAGAAGATTTCAAATTGTGCCTTATCCCACATCCATGCCTGCTCCAATGCTGCCACATCGCCGCAGGCAAGCAGTAGCTGCAGAAAATCAGCGAAATTTTTTGCCAACGGATGAACATAGTTTGGAAATGTGTTCGCCGGGCTGACAGCAAAAACCATACCGCCAAAGCCACGAACAAAACAGAAGTGGATTCCATCCACACCGGTCCAACCAAATACAGATGCACCCTTTGGTGTGCAAAAATACGGTTCGTTATCTGTACGGCGTTCTACGCCTAAGGATGAAAGATCAATGTCAGTCTGTAATAATTTCTGAAATGTTTTGTCCATCGGCTGATCCTCATAAACAGGAATTTGATTACTTTTTTCCTTTTCGGAGATAAAGAATTGCGGTCACAAGACACATTCCTGCAATTCCTGCCAGAAATGAATTGGAATAGTTCTTTGTCAGAATGGCCCAAAGGTTGATTGACACAAAGACAGTTAAAAATATAATACCGATTATTCTATTTTTCATTTCTGTTACCCCTGCAACTTTCCGAGTTGTCGAGTTCATTATACCACACCGAACCCCATTGTAAAAGAACCTATGTACGCCGCCAATTGGCGGCAAAAATCAGTCCGGGGGAAATTCCAGTTCGGCAAACTCGGCATCGGTCAGCAGTTTCAGCTTTTCGATAACACTCTCCGACAACTCCCGCAGGGCAGTTTCGTCAGGCATCAGGTAGCACTGCATGAGCCGCAGTTCGTGGATAAGCCCCATCCGGGTGCCGGTGTTGTAGAGCATCATCAGCATGAGTTCTTCATGGTTAAAGTTCATGTTCAGCCCTCACTTTCCGGCATACCGTGGGATTGCACTCCGGGGCATCGCACTTCTCCTTGAGGTTTTGCAGAACAGAAAGGCGTTCCGGCTTTTTATCCAGAAACCCCGGCAGTTCCTTGAAACCGATGCTGTCCACATAATGCACAGACACCTCGCCATTGCGTTTAAGTGCGATCACATCGCTGACCGACAGGCTGTGTCCCTCAAAATCCTGCGGACGGGAGAGGTTGAACATCTGAAACAGTTCTTCCAAAACCTCGTCGCTCGGCACATCCTGCCACATGGCGGGCAGATTAGCATAGTAGGTGACCTCGTAATGCTCCGGGTCGGGCGTTTTGCCTCGACGATTCAACTCCCGCATAGAAGCAAATCTTTCATCGAGGATTTT
>OGJX01001630.1_pt1 | contig 12416 bp, 9 predicted proteins | sample 1572381 | NCBI WGS metagenome assembly OGJX01 (sample SAMEA2582085, study PRJEB24529) | metagenome | biome: Human gut stool | place: China | collected 2011
TTCTCGTACTCAAAGTCCTTGGCACCGCCGTTGGAGGTGCGGCAGAGCACGAACATACCCTTGCCCTGCTTTTCAGCGTAGGGCAGGTAGGGGCTGATGGAGTCCAGACCCATGTAGGGTGCCAGCGTAACGAAATCGCTCTCGAAATCGCCGGTGAAGTGACCCATGGCGTACATCTCGGCGGTCTTGGCAATGTCACCGCGCTTGATGTCCGCGATCACCGGCACACCGGCCTCGCGCACAGCCTTCAGAGTGTCGGCGTAGGCCTTCATGCCCTCCATGCCCAGAGACTCATAATAAGCGATCTGCACCTTGTAGCAGCCCGCCACAGCCTTGGTGGCATCGATGAGCTTCTTGTTGAAGCGCACGATGTTCTCGCCCTTGGTCAGGGTGCTGTCCACAAAATCGGCAGGCAGGTAGCTGAAATCGGTGTCCAGACCCACGCACACCGGGCCGCGGGCTTCCACAGCTTCGTACAGTTTGTCCATGTTCGTCATTTGGGTGTCCTCCTGTAAGTCGTATTTATAGAAAATGAATTATAACTATGGGTTTTACTCCTCGGCCTGATAGGTGATCTTACCGGCCTTGATGGTGGCAAACACCTTGCCGTAGAGCTGTGCACCGTCAAAGGGGGTGTTGTGGCTCTTGGAGTGCAGCTTTTCCTTTTCCACCGTGTAGGGGGTGTCCAGATCCACCAGCACAAAGTCGGCATCGAAGCCCGGCTCCAGCTGACCCTTGGCAAGGCCCAGGATCTCGGCGGGACGGGTGCTCATCAGGTGCACCAGCAGTTCCAGCGGCAGACCCTCCTGCTTGCAGAGTTTGGTGTAGCACACGCCGAAGGCGGTCTCACTGCCCACCATACCGGCCATGCCCTTCAGCTTATCTTCCTCAGAATGGGGCGCGTGGTCGGTGGCAATGGCGTCCACGATGCCGGTGCGGATGCCCTCCACCAGCGCCTCCACGTCGTCGGCGGTGCGGATGGGCGGGTTGACCCGGTAGTCGCAGGTGTCATTGGTGAACCACAGGTGGTGGGGGGTCACCTCGCAGGTGACGGGTGCGCCCCGCAGCTTTGCCATGCGGATGGCGTCCAGCGCGCCCCGGGTGGACACATGGCACATGTGCAGCCGGGTCTGGTAGTACTCGCTCAGCCAGCAGTTGCGCACCGTCTCGATATCCTCGGCCAGCCGGTAGTCCCACGGGCTGATCTCCATATCCTCGGCGTGGCTCATGACCGTGATGTCCTTCTGGGTGCAGATGGCAAACGCCCGCGCCATGGTGGCGTTGTCCTGCACACCGTGGCCGTCCTCGGTGATGAACTTCACGCTGGCGGGCAGGGTCTTGAGGTGGTCGATGCTCACGCCGTCAAAGTTCTCGGTGATGGAGACGGTCTGGTTTGCATCGCACAGCCCTACCTCGGCAGCTTTCTGCTCCACCATCATGGCCTGTGCGGCAGAGGAGCAGACGGGCTTTGTGTTGGGCATCAGGTTTACAAAGGTGTAGCCACCGGCGGCAGCGGCACGGCTGCCGGTCTCAATGTCCTCCTTGTACTCGAAGCCCGGGGTGCGCCAGTGGCAGTGCAGATCCACAAATGCGGGCAGCACAGTCAGCCCACCGGCATCCACCACCGTCTCATTCTCGGCGGCAAGGGCGGAAAGATCCTGCCCTACGGCAGCGATCTTTCCATCCTTTACATAAATCTCCAGCGGCCGTCCCTCGGTGTTCACAGCGTTTGTCAGCAGCATCGCGGTTCCCTCCTGTAATGATATTTTGGGGTGTCAGGTGCCCGAAAACGGGCAAAAAAAAACTTTTCCCCGCAAAGGGAAAAGCTCATTGCGCAAAAAAAGGAAACAACGAAGCCACGGCAAAACCGGACGCGAACTGCTTGTTCAGTTTCGGGTTCTGGGCGCTGCACAGCATGGTGTTTCTCCTTTTTACGATGGTTGCGTTTTCATTCGTATTATTTTATCATAGAACCGCAAAATATGTCAATGGCTGTACGCAAAAACAGGTGCTAAAAGGTTTCTGGCATCTCTCGCCGAATTTTGGATACTCTACCCAAAACCCGGGCCAAGCGGCAAAATAAATGCCATTTTGTTCCACAATCCCTAGTACAGCACTGTACTTTCGTTGCCTGCTGTGCTATTATAATACGGTAAAAGGGAGAGCCCCGCCGCGTGGGCGGGTGTTTATGGGAAAGAGAGGTTTTCCGCATGGGTTTACTTGAGGACGCGCGGAACATCCAGCGCAAGGACCCCGCCGCACGCAGCGTGCTGGAGGTAATGCTGCTGTACCCGGGATTCCACATTCTGGTGTACCACCGCATTGCGCACTGGCTGTACGAGCATAAGCACTTTTTTCTGGCACGATGGGTCAGCCAACATGGCCGCCACCGCACCGGCATCGAGATCCACCCGGGTGCCACCATCGGCAAGTGTCTGTTCATCGACCATGGCATGGGCATCGTGTTCGGCGAGACCTGTGAGATCGGGGACAACTGCACCATCTACCACGGGGTAACGCTGGGCGGCACCGGCAAGGATACCGGAAAGCGCCACCCCACCTTGGGCAACAATGTGCTCATCGGCGCGGGCACCAAGGTGCTGGGCCCGGTGTTCATCGGGGATAACGCCCGCATCGGCGCAGGCAGCGTGGTGCTGCGCAACCTGCCCGCCAACTGCACCGCCGTGGGCGTGCCCGCCGAGGTGGTGCGCATCAACAATAAGGCGGTGAACCCCGCCGACGATCTGGACCAGCAGGATCTGCCGGATATCGTCTCGCAGCGGCTCACCGATCTGGACCGCCGCCTGAGCCAGCTGGAAAAAGCGGCGCAGGGCGATATCCCACCCACTGCCGCGCAGATCGCCGCCCGGCAGCGGAAATAAAAGATTCTTTTTATAAAAAGATGAGACAGGCTTCCCTGAAAGGGTCGCCTGTCTCTTTTTTGTTGTCAGCTGCGGTTATAGCACCTGCTCGCCGTTTTCTTTATTGCAATACATCCGGGCATCGGCCTGCCGGATGGCCTCGGTCAGGGGATGCACATCACACACGCCGCCAATGCTTACCGAAAGCCGGAGTTCCGGGTGGCTAGGCACCCGTGCCACCTGCACAGCATCCCGCACCCGCCGGATGACGCTTTCTACGCCGTCAGGGCAGTTCTGGGGCATCAGCAGCAAAAATTCATCGCCGCCGTAGCGGATCAGGATATCGGTCTGGCGCAGGCAGCTTTGCATGGCTGCGGCCACGGTTTGCAGCGCCTCGTCCCCCACCAGATGCCCAAAGCTGTCGTTGACCGACTTGAACTGATCCACATCGATCATCGCCACGCCGCCGTGCATCTCGCCCCCGGCAAGGAACTTATCAAAATAGCGGCGGGTGTAGGCCCCGGTCAGAGGGTCTACGAAGGCGCTGCGCTCCACGCCGTCGCAACGGTCCAACAGCAGCCGGTGGCCGCCCATATCCAGCCAGCGGCCATCCGTCAGCCGGGTGACCATTTCCAGCATACAGCCCCTGCCGCCTACCTCGATGTACTTGGAGATGACAAAATAGGCCTCCTCGTCCTTGAACTCGATCTTATTCAGAATGGTCTTGCGGGCGTAGGCTTTGGCCGAGATGCAGTTTTCGCACCGGGTATCCTTGTTCCATATCATGTGGCAGTTGCCGGGCTTTTCGGTCAGGATGCCGTCACTGTCCAGCGCAAGCACCTTGCGGTGCTCCGGGTCCACCAGACGCACCACGTCAAAAATGCCCTGCAGCCGCCGCAGGAACCGGGCGGGGTCCTCTTCCGGGTCGGTCGCAGTCAGCAGCTCTGTCTGACGCTCCACGCGGTGCTGTTCATCGGTGAGCTGCCCCAACACGTTCACGCAGCGGCGCACCCCGGCACCGCTCCAGATGGTATGCAGCGCCATCCGGTGCAGATGCGGTTTTCCATCCCGCTGCACCATGACCGGCAGCACCACGTCCGGTGCTTCCGGCGTGGCGCGGCTTATGGCCTTGGAGAACTTGCGCCGATCCTGCTCGTTCAAAAAGCCAAGTCCCCTGCCCTGTGCAAAATCGGCCACCGTCTTTTGCTGCAAGGGCTCGGCATGGTAGTCATACACGGTCACGCTGCCTGCCAGCAGGTCATAGTCGAACCGGATGCCGCCGCACTGGGCGGCGTAGAAATCCGTGCGCTCCTTTTCCTGCTCCAGCAGCAGCTGGGAGTGGTTCTCCCGGGGCAGCGCTTCTCGGTGCAAAATCTCCTCGGAAAGGCGGTGGGTCTCCTGCCGGAAGCCCCTGTCCCACTCCGAGCGGTTCAGCTCGGTGCGCAGCTGCTCCGAGGACTCCCGCAGGCAGTCCAGCAGCAGCGGGTTAAAAGCGCCGCACTCGCCGTTCAATATCATGCGCAGCGCGGTGTCGTGGTCGTAAGCGTGCTTATAGCAGCGCTCACTGGTCAGGGCATCGTACACGTCCGCCAGTGCCACCACCTGCGCTGCAATGGGGATCTCGTCCCCCTTCAGCCGGTCGGGGTAGCCATTGCCGTCCCAGCGCTCGTGGTGCCAGCGGCAGATGGCGTGCGCCACCTGCAACAGCGGCTCGTCCTGCGCAATCGCCTGTCCCAGATCCTGCAGCATCTGCGCACCCGCCACAGTATGGTTCTTGATGATGGCAAACTCTTCGGCAGTCAGGCGGCCGGGCTTGTTCAGGATCTCCTCCGGGATGACGATCTTGCCGATATCGTGCAGCGCCGAGGCGGTGCTGATGCGGGCGATATCGCTTTCGTCCAGCTGATAGCGGTCGGTCTTTTGCACCAGCCGGTGCAAGAGCAGATCGGTCAGAGTGCGGATGTGCAGGACATGAAGTCCGCTCTCACTGTTGCGGAACTCCACCACATGGCTCAGGATGCTGATCATCAGCACGCTGTTGTGCTCTTTTTCGTACACCTGATCGGTGACAAGGCGGGTGAGCCGCTTTTGCTTGGCGTACAGCATGAGGACATTCTTCACCCGGCGCAGCACCATGATCCGCTCGAAGGGACGGCGGATATAGTCCGTTACCCCCAGATCGTAGGCGCGCTCGATGTTGGCGGTGTCCTCTGTCGCCGAAATGACGATGACCGGGATCTCGTCCAGCCATGCGTGGTACTTCATCACCCGCAGCACGTCAAAGCCGTCCATGCCGGGCATCATCAGATCCAGCAGCAGCAGAGAGATGTCCGTGCGCTGCCGCATCAGCTCCACTGCCGCTGCGCCGTCCTCTGCTTCCAGATAGTCATAGCCATCGCCCAGTATCTCCTTGAGCAGGGCACGGTTGATCTCGGAATCATCCGCGATCAGAATCTTCGGTTTCTCGTTCATGGCCATGTTTCTCCTTTTGCGGTGCATCCTTCTGCCCCGGCTTTGTTCCGGGTGCGCCGCTTGCACTGACCGGATGCAGCGGGCTTTCCCCGGCATCCGCTTTTTTTACATTCATTTATACTTTACTGGATTTTACAGCAAAATGCAAGGCTGCGTGCAACATTTCTGCCATTTTTCGGTATTTTCCGCAAACGTTCTCATTCCCGGCTGTATAAATGCAATCCAATTTTTACAGTACCCTTTGCAAACGCTGTTCGAAAGCAAGCCGTTTGCCGTTACAGCCCTTCCTGTGAAAATGCGGTTGCCGCGCTCCGCAGAGCGCGGCAACCGCGAAATATAAATCTTATTTCCGCTGACGATGGCCAGAGCGCAGCGGAGGCCATTTCAAATCGTCCCACGCAGAAAGAAAAAGGACCGCTGCGCATAACACGCAACAGTCCTTTCTAGGTTCACTCTTGGGGCATCATGGCATCGAACCAGCCCATCAGCTCCGCAGCCATCTGCTCCAGCCGGGTCTCCGGCTGCCATGCAGGCTGTGCGGGCTCCGGGGGCTGTGCCTGTTCCGGGGCACAGAGAGTCTCTTCCGTCTCCGGTACAGGCTGTTCCGGGGCAGCCTCGCATTGCGGCACGGCCTCGGGGGCTGTATCCGGCTGCGCAGGTGCTTCCGGGGCAGTCTGCTGCATGGCAGCAAGAGCGGCCTCGGCTCTGCGGCAGGCGGCTTCGGCCTTTTCTGCCCGGGCATTGGCCTGTTCCAGCTGCTCCCACGCCTGCTCACAGGCGGCTTCCAGCTCTGCATTCTCGTGCTTGAGGGCAAGCAGAGTACGCTCAAAGGCGAACATCCGGGTCTGGTACCGGCGCACCTCGGCGCGTGCGGCAGCCAGTTTGCGGCTCAGCTGCTCTGCCTGCGCCCGGGCGCTTTCCGCCTGTGCTGCGGCAGATGCCTGTACAGCGGCCTGCCGGGCAAATTGTCCGCGCAGGGCACCGGTCTCCCGCTCTGTCTGCACCATGATGCCCTCCCATGCACACCTTGCACGGGGCTTGCGCTGACCGCATGGGCGCAGCTGCCAGCCCCATTGTAGCCTGTAATTACTTCCGCTTGTTCAGGATGGCCAGCAGCTCATCGTAGTAACGGTTGTCGCTGCTTTCCTCTTCCACGGCCTTCTTTTCAGCCGGAGCAGCAGCAGCCGGGGCGGCAGTGGATGCCGGGGCTGCGGCTGCGCCGGTGTCGCTGCTGAACACCGCAGTCGGCACAGACTGTGCACCGCCCATGGCGTTGTTGATGCTGTTGCGCAGGTCGCTGGCGCTCTTGTTGTCGAAGCCGGTGGCCACAACGGTTACGCGCATCTCATCGGACAGGTTCTCATCAAAAGCAGTACCCCAGATGATGTTTGCATCGGGATGTGCGCTCTGGGTGATGAGACCTGCGGCGGTCTCCACGTCCTCCAGACCAATGTCCGGGCTGGAAGTGATGTTGATGATAACACCGTGCGCACCGGCGATGCTGGTCTCCAGCAGCGGGCTGGAGATAGCAGCCTTGGCGGCGTTCTCAGCCTTGCCGGCGCCCTTGGCGCTGCCCACGCCCATGTGGGCGTAGCCGGCATCCTTCATGATGGAGCGCACGTCGGCGAAGTCCAGGTTGATGAAGGCGGGCACGTTGATCAGAGCAGAGATGGACTCAACGCCCTGACGCAGCACGTTGTCGGCAGCCTGGAAGGCATTCATCAGGGTGATCTTTTCCTGACTGATCATCTTCAGGCGCTCGTTGGGGATAACGATCAGGCTGTCAACGTGCATCAGCAGGTTGGCAATACCCTGCTCGGCCAGACCCATCTTGCGCTTGCCCTCAAAGGAGAAGGGCTTGGTAACGATGCCAACGGTCAGGATGCCCAGATCGTGTGCCACCTCGGCCACAACGGGTGCCGCACCGGTGCCGGTGCCGCCGCCCATACCGGCGGTGATAAAGACCATCTGGGAGCCCTTGAGGGCGTTGGCGATCTCGTCCTTGCTTTCTTCAGCGGCGCGCTGGCCGATCTCCGGGTCTGCACCCGCACCGCGACCCTTGGTCAGCTTGGAACCCAGCTGCACCTTGACCGAGGCATGGTTCTTGGCCAGTGCCTGCTGGTCAGTATTCATGGCGATGAACTCCACGCCCTGCAGGCCGTCGCTCACCATGCGGTTCACAGCGTTGCCGCCGCCGCCGCCCACACCGATCACCTTGATCGTCGTAACGTTTTCGTCCAGTTCTTCATCGAGCATCAATGCCATAACTTTGTCCTCCATCGGATTTTTATGTGGAACTGCGCAAATGCCGCACAGAAATTATCATACGATATTTATATAACTGTATCGTATCATTTTTTTGCACCGATTGCAAGACAAAATTGCTTTTTCGTGGGTGTTTTTTTCACAAGCCCGCTCCGGGCGGGTATTTCCTGCATAATCTGTGCGCCCAGCCCCGCCAGAAGCCGGTCAAGGTCCGCATAGCCGCGCCGGATAAATTCTGTCCCGCCAAGGCGGCTGCTGCCCCGGGCAGCCAGCGCCGCAAGCACCAGCGCCGCCCCTCCGCGCAGGTCCGGTGCGGTCAGTTTTGCCCCGTGCAGTGCCCCGCCGGGCTGCACATATAGCGTGCGCTCTGCCACCCGGACATTCGCGCCCAGCGCCGCAAAGCCATCGGCGCAGGCAAAGCGGTGCTCAAACACCCTGTCCTGCAAGCTGCTTTCGCCCTGTGCGCAGAGCATCACCGCCGCCAGCAGCGGGGCGGCGTCCGTGGCAAGGCCGGGATAGGGGGCGGTGTGCACATTTCCCGCGCCGCGCAGCGCCCCGAACCGTGAAATGGCGGCAGCATCCTGCGCCCGCTCTACGGTGCAGCCCATTTGTTCCAGAATTTCCAGCAGCGGCGCATACAGCCCGGGTGCACAGCCCGTCAGCTCCACCCTGCCGCCCGCCGCAGCCGCCGCACAGGCCAGCGTAGAGGCGATGATACGGTCTGCCACCGGCGCAAAGGTGCAGCCCGCAAGGCAGCGCTTTCCCTGCACCCGGATGGTGTCGGTGCCCGCGCCCTTCACGCAGCCGCCGCAGGCGTTGAGGAAAGCGGCAAGATCTGCGATCTCCGGTTCTTTTGCAGCGCCGTGCAGCACGGTCTGCCCCTGCGCCGTGGCAGCGGCCAGCAGCAGCGTTTCGGTAGCGCCTACGCTGGGAAAGCTAAGACAAATTTCCGCGCCCCGCAGCCCCGCCGGGGCGTACAAAGTAAGCTGTCCGGGTGCTGCAGGCAGCTGCCGCACCCCCATCTGCGCCAGCCCTTGCAAGTGCAGGTCGATGGGTCTTGCCCCGATGCGGCAGCCCCCGGGCAGCACGGTGCTCACCCGCCCAAGCCGCGCCAGCAGCGGCGCGCAAAACAGGATAGACGCCCGCATCCGGCCTGCGGCCTCCGGCGCAAGGTCGGTGCGCATGGGCCGCCCCTGCACCGCCAGCGCTGCGCCCTGCCAGCCCGCCGTGCAGCCCACGCCCCGCAACAGGGCAAGACAGTCCTCTACATCGGTCAGGCGCGGCACATTTTGCAGCCGCACCGGCCCGCTGCACAGCAGCGCTGCTGCCAGCAACGGCAGTACACTGTTTTTGGCCGCAGGCACTTCCACCCTGCCCTGCAAAGGCCGCCCGCCCGTAATGATCCAATCCCCAGCCATGCCAAGACCCCCGTTCTGCAAAAGATACCCCATGGTATGCAAAACGAGGGTCTTTGGTCAAAGAAATGCACCGGAAACGGCCTTCCCGCCGTCTGCGGGATTTGTCCGGTCATTTGTCCGCTTTTTTCCGGTATTTCCGCGCCGGTCCTGCCCCATTACGGCAGGAAATGCCGGTCTTTATCAGCTTTCGCCCCGGGAGACGGAAAGCACGATGCCCATCTCGCCCAGAAGCATCATCAGGCTGGTGCCGCCGGAGGAGAAAAAGGGCAGACTGATGCCGGTGTTGGGGATGGTATTGGTGACCACCGCGATGTTCAGCACTGCCTGCAATGCCACCTGCACCACAAAGCCCACCACCAGCAGTGCGCCGAACCGGTCCGGCGCGTGCGCCGCCAGCGTGATGCCCCGCCACAGCAGCGCGCTGAACAGCAAAATCACTGCACACGCGCCCAGAAAACCCAGTTCCTCGCAGAGGATAGAAAAGATGAAGTCGTTCTGCGGCTCGGGTACGAACAGATGCTTCTGGCGGCTGTTGCCCAGCCCCAGCCCCGCCGCCCCGCCGGAGCCGATGGCGTACAGGCTCTGGATGGTCTGGTGGCCGTCGCCCAGCGGATCGGCAAAGGGGTCCAGCCACGAGTTGAGCCGGTCGGCGGCGTAGGGCACCAGCTCCGGCATCAGCACGATGGCCGTGCCGATGGCGGCAGCGCCGCCCGCCCCTGCCAGCAAAAACCACCGCAGCCCGGTGCCGCCCACGAACATGAGCACCGCGCCGATGCTTAAAATCAGCACCGTACCGGAAAGGTGAGGCTCCAGCAGCATGAGCACCGCCACCACCCCCAGCACCAGCGCAAAGGGCACTACCCCTACCGCAAAGCTGCCCATGCGGTCGTGGTTCAGGGCGATGATGTGTGCAAATACCAGTACCACCGCAAATTTAGCGATCTCGCTGGGCTGTAATGTGCCAAGCCCCGGCAGCACCAGCCAGCGCTTGCAGCCGTTATACTCCGGCATGAACAGCACCGCCGTCAGCAGCACCAGCGAGAGCGCCAGCAGCGGCCACGCCAGCTTGTGATAAATGTGGTAGTCCATCCGGCTGGCCATCCACATGGCTACCAGCCCCATGGCGGCGTACAGCAGCTGCGGCCGCACATAGGCAAAGGCGTCCTGCCGCCGGTACAGCGCCACTGCACTGCTGGCGCTGCACAGCATCACCAGCCCAAAGGCTACCAGCGTGAGCACCAGCACCAGAAAAGGCAGGTCCATGGGCGGCAGCGGCCGCAGCAGCCCTTTGCGGGCAGCAGTTCTGTGCAATCCCGGTCACCTCCGTTTCTGTTATTGTACGCGGGTGCGGGGGCGGTTAGTCATACGCACTGCCGCCGGGCGCATAAACTGCCCGCAAAGGGGGTGCTGCCATGCGCGGCTCAAAACCCACGGACGCCCTGCGCACTTTGCCGGAGCGAGCGTTCCGTCTGCGGGCACGGCTCATTGCGGTGGGGCTGTGCGCCGTCTGCTTTGCAGGGCTCATCGGGCGGCTGTTCTGGCTGCAATTATGCACCGGCGGCTGGTACACCCAGCGGGCGCTGGGGCAGCAGCTGCGGGACACCGTTGTGCCCGCCGACCGGGGCAAAATATACAGCGCCGACGGCGCATTGCTTGCCGCCAACAGCAGCTGCTGGACCCTGCGCGCCAGCCCCCGGGAGATGCCGGAGGATAAGATTACCCTTGCCGCCAAGGGGCTTGCGGAGATCCTGGAGTTGGACGAGGCAAAACTGCTGGAAAAGTTCAGCGACCGGCGCTCCAACGACTGCCTTTTGCGCTACCGGGTGGAGCGAGAAACCGCCGATGCCGTGCGGGATTTCTGCGCAGCGAACGGCATCACCGGCGTGCGCATCAATCAGGACTCCAAGCGCTGGTACCCGCAGGGGGAGCTGCTGGCGTCGGTGCTGGGGTTCACCAACGTGGACAACGCCGGGGTCAGCGGGCTGGAACTGAAATACAACGACACCCTTACCGGGCAGAACGGAGTAGTGCTGACCGCCGTGAACGCTTGGGGCTACACGCTGGCGCAGAGTTACGAGACCGAACTTGCCCCCGTGGAGGGCAGCGGACTGCGGCTGACCATTGATGCAAACATTCAACATTATCTTGAAAATGCGTTGAATTATGCGGTGCAGGAGCACCATGTAGCTGCCCGCAGCGTGGGCATCGTGATGGAGGTGAACACCGGGGCAGTGCTGGCCATGGCCACCACCCCGGCCTACGACCCCAACCAGCCCCGGGTCATCGCCGATAAAGCCGCACGCGTTGCCGTGGACGCCCTTTCCGGCAAAGAGCGCGCCGCTGCCTTGCAGCTGGCGCAGCAGACCCAGTGGCGCAACAAGGCAGTAAGCGACCTGTACGAGCCGGGCAGCGTGTTCAAACTTATCACCTGCGCGGCGGCGCTGGATGCCGGAGCCATCACCCGGCACTCCACTTTTTACTGCGGAGACTCCATCTCGGTGGCGGGCACGCGGTTCCACTGTGCCAACCACAAGCGTCACGGCAGCCAGACCGTGACGCAGGCATTGGAAAACTCCTGCAACCAGAGCTTTATCCAGATCGGAGCGCGGCTGGGCAAGCAGGCTTTCTGCGATTATTTTGCCGCCTTTGGCCTGCGGGAGCCCACCGGCATCGACCTGCCCGCCGAGCCGAAAAAGAGCCTGTACTACACCGCCGACCGCATGGGGCCGGTGGAACTGGCTTCCTGCGCCTTTGGGCAGAGCAGCAAGATCTCCTATCTGGAAATGGCCGCCGCCGTCTGCGCGGTGGTGAACGGCGGCAAGCTGATGCAGCCGTATCTGGTCTCGGACATCCTTGCGCCGGACGGCAGCATTTTGCAGCACAACGCCCCGGTGTGCAAACGGCAGGTAATCCAGCCCGCCACCTCTGCCGTCATGCGGGAGATGATGGAGGCGGTGGTACTGTACGGCGGCGGGCGCAACGCGCAGATCGCGGGCTACCGGGTGGGCGGCAAAAGCGGCACCAGCCAAAAGCTGGACAGTGCCGATGAGAAAGCCCGCATCGCCAGCTTTGTGGCGGTAGCGCCCATCGATGACCCGCAGTTTTTGTGTCTGGTCTGTCTGGATGAACCCCACAGCTGGACCACCGCCGGCGGCAGTCTCTCGGCACCGGTCTGTGCCGAGGTGCTGGAGCAGACGCTGGTATACAAAGGCATCCCCCGGGCAGCAGACACCGGCAGCGCAGACGCGCAAGCCGCTGCCCTGCCCGCCGATGGGGACAGCTTTGATGGGGCGTGACGGCAAACGGCAGTTGCAGCTTTGCTGCCAGAGAAACTTTCTACTTGCTCAAGCGTGCAGGGACGCTCCGCTGGGCCAGAGGCAGGGAGGGGTGTTCCGACTCC
>OGJX01001633.1_pt1 | contig 12408 bp, 7 predicted proteins | sample 1572381 | NCBI WGS metagenome assembly OGJX01 (sample SAMEA2582085, study PRJEB24529) | metagenome | biome: Human gut stool | place: China | collected 2011
TTTCAGACTGATTTTGGATAACGCCTACAACTTATGGGTATGATACTGCGTATTGCCTCAAGTCGCATAGTGGGGCAAGGGGATATTGTGGGCAGAAGTGGGTATTTCAGCCTCAATTTATCTGCTAATTCAGTGATGAGAGGACGTTTAGACGCAAGAAGGACGCTGAAGAGCTTAGTTGCGGATTTGAGGGTATATAAACCGTTATCCCGGCGGCTACTAAATACGACCCAATCACTATTACTACTCCAAGAATGATAGCTATCCGTATCCGGGCTATTCAACGCAGACATATCCATCGCTGTCCGATTCTCCAAATCCATCATCCGGATCTCCGCATCCGGGTGCCAAATAGGGAACTGCCCATAAGCGGTTTCCGTGTACATCAGGAAACGCCCATCGGGAGAGATACGGGGAAATGTATAGCTCAAGCTATCCGCATGTACCAACGTATCGATCGGGAAGCTGATCTCGCCACGATCCGGATCGAACGCGACACGGCAGAGATTATAACGTACCTTATCATAATTCTCCGGCATCTTCTGGGCCGGGGCCGTACAGAAATAAAGCCATTTACCATCCGGAGAGAACGCGGGGAAAGTCTCGAATGCATCTTTTGTGATCAATGAGGCTTTCGAAAGGATTTCTTTGTTTTTCACGTCATACACCACCACATCGGACTCCAAGTCGAACACTTCCATCTTTTTCTCTTTCACGGAATGGAAAAACTGTTTGATATCATTTACCGATGTGGTGATATAGCGCCCGGAAGGATGCCAGAAAGGATACGTCATATTACTGATCGTCCCATTCGTTTTCGTATTCAATTTACTGATTTTCTTGTCTTGGACAATATAAGTTCCCCCATTCGCCGCACGCATATGGAACATCATCTGCCCCGGATCTCCCATACAGAACGAATGGCAGTTCATACAATTATAGCCGGTCATATCGTTACGGATAATCGGCTGTTCGTCAAACGACTCCAAATTCCGCTGATAAATACCCACAATATGCCATTTCTCGTATCCCGGCTCTATCAAACGGTATACTAAATGAGAGTCGATCGCTTGATCACTGATATAGACAGAGAATGGTGCCCATTTAGTCCACTCATCACCTATCTTCGTGGCGATCGTAACAAAAAAGGCTTTTCCACGGTTCGCACGTGTCAAGCGAATCCAATCCTTCATCTTAAAACGGATCGTATTTGTCCCATGATATTCAAATACTTCCGACTCACTACCTTCTATTTTCGCATAGCATTCATCCGCTGGTACATTTATCCGGAAATTCAACGGAGCTATATTATAAGGTATAGTCGTCCCTTTATAATCCGGAAAAATAGGAGGCGGGGACATACGTTCGTTCGTGACATTCGTAATGCCTTCCGGATGCAAGGACCAAAAGCCTAAATATACGACTATAGTGAGAACTTGTATTATTAGATATCCGATCACAAAATTTCGGACGATCTTTCTTTTCTTTGTATTATCCATGTATTATTGTCGTTTAGGAGTCGGGATAAATTGAGCGTAATAATAATAGGTATCACCAAACTGTTGCTTCAAGGCTGCCGGCGGCATAGAGCGTGCCACTTTCATGAATTGCAGGAAGCGATTCTGCACCTCCTGACTGATCGGGAAGCTCCGGAACGCCTCCGGATCTTTCTGTACGGCCGCGAAGAACAAGCAAATAGCTTCTTGATAAAGCACCGGGAATGCCTCACCCCGTTCTTTCATCAATTCCATATAATGCATAAAAGTCATCAAATCCTTATAAACCAAAAGATATCCCATCCCATATTCGAAAGCCGGACGGTTATCGGCATGATCGTCGATCAAAAAAGCCAATGCGTTCGGAAAGATCAAGGTCAGGTCCAAAGGATTATCGGTAATCGGAAGCATCGCCCGTTTTGCCGCTATCCAATCTTCCGACGCACAAGCCACGGAGTCCAATAATGGACGTTGAGCGGTTGCCCAATCCCGGTAATGCGGGTTCGATTCCAGTATCTTGATATATTTCTCCGCCGCACGATATTCGCCGGTTACCAGATAAGTCTCCACCAAACGCTTCATCAAACGAGGTTGCACGCAACGTTGTGAACTTAATACCCCCACAAAGGCGAAACGTTGGGCGGCGTTCACTTGCCCGACTTGCCAAGCCACCTCACTCGCCTCGATCAATCCCATCCGGCTTTTCGGATCGTGCGGAATAAAACCACCCTCACCGATCTGGGGGAAACGCATCAAATCGGAAGTAAAACGTCCGGTTTTCGACAAAGCCAAATTCAGATAAATCAAGGCATCCATATCCCGCACAGAATGCGCACGAGCGTGCGAGACAATCTTCTGCCATTCTCCCAGCCGTGCATAGTAATCATACCGATAGGCCTGCTCCATCGGATCTTTCTTATAGAGAATCCCGGCGACCATCGCTATCAAAAGAAAAACGTAAGAAACGATTCGTTTCCAAGATTCCTTACGGATGAAAACCCGGCTCCTTACATAATAAAGAATGAAAGCGATCAAAGGATACGCAAGCATGATATATCCTAAAGAATTAGGTATCGGATATTCGGGATGGCATAGATGTTTGCTGAAAAAAGCTTCCCGCATCGGAAGAATATAAACCGTACGCATGGCGATCAACGGTAGCAAACCTCCCCAAGCGATAGCGATAATGGCTACTCCAAAACGAGCCTTATCCTCTTTAGCACAACACTCATAAACCGCGATCAATAAGGCCAACAATAAATTAGCGGGTGCCGCAAAAAAATAAGAGCCCCCCAAAAACAAGAAGCCAAAGAGATAACGAAGCCAATCAATCTTGATTGAAGTATACAAATACGCAAGAACCTGCACGAAAGCGAGCATCGTCAACAAGGCGATTGACTCCTGCGGATAGATCCAAATTAAAAAAGAGGGAAGAATAGCCGCCAACATAGAGGCACGCACCCCACAAGCTTTTAAGTAAAGGAAAAAACAGCCGGAGATCAGTCCTAATAATAAAGCGATCACTACCGAAGCCCCATAAGGATGGATAAACGCAAGCGATAAGAACTCAGTCACATATTCATTCAATCCACCCGGTTCGGCCAATCGGTCTTGGAAATAACTACCGGTAGTCTGAAACATCATATACTGCTCCAGAAAACGATACCAATACCGAAAATTCAACTCTATGAATAGGAAACTACCTATAATAAAAAGGAATAGTATAATGGTATTATTGTTAACAAATAGTCTATTCTTCATTCTCCAACTGTTTTTCGGATCGTAAAGATAGAAAGTATATAGAAGACGGCAAAAGAAAAAGTTTAATTATTATATTGAACACGGAATACACGAAACACACGGACTGATACTATATACCTCAGTGTATCGCTGTGTGTTCCGTGTGTTCCGTGTTCAATCCTGTACTTACATCTGCTGCTCGCCGCCGCCAGAGCCGCCGCTCTTCACATCATCGTTATTGATACCGCGTTTTACTTTCTTGATAGCATCTTTCAAGGTACCGAAACGATAGGATACGCTAACTTGTAACATGCGCATCGTTCGGTAATTGGTCTCACGGCGGAAGAACGTATCGTCTGAAGAAGTGTTTTCCATCTTCATTCGTTTCCAGAACGGGTTCTGGAAAGACAACTGAACCGAGAGCTTTTTCTTCAAGAAATCCTTATTTACGGAGATTCCCGTAAAATAGAATGGAGAACGTTTACCCTGCAACTGAATCCAAGGAGAGAAATATCCTCCATGCAAGTTCAAGCGAAAATCCATCGGGAAATTAAACTGCGTACCGGCGAATATACGTCCGCTGAAACCACTGTTCGCCATATCATTCATATCGCTCTTCAAATCCGTATAATCCACACCTCCATTCATATAAATACGGAACAAAGGAACCGGGTTCCAATTTGCGTATACGAACAAGCCCGTAGATTGTTTCTTTCCTATATTACCATAAGTAGTCTGGAAAATACCCGGGTTCTTCGGATCGATAAAGGTATATTGCTCGATCGAATTATTCACGAACGTATAAGTAGCGCTCGCGTTAATGCTGAATTTCTGGGCGAACATACTATAGTTCAAGTTAATATTATTACTTTTCTCAGAGTCCAGATTCGGGTTACCGAAGGATATATTCTGCGGATCCGCATTGTTTACATAAGGATTCAAATACCAGATACCCGGACGCTGGATACGCATATTATATCCCAAGCGAAGCTGTTGTGCCATGCTCAGTTGATAAGAGATCGTAGCGTTTGGCACCACGTCGAAATAATGGGTGTCAAAATTCATATCGGGAGCCATCTCGTATTTCACATCCAAAGAAGTTCCTTCCGCACGGACACCCGCTTTCACGCCAAACTTATCAAACTTCATCGAATAGCCCAGATAAGCGGAATAGATATGTTGGGTATGACGGAAATGGCTATCCTTGGAAGTAACATCTTCCCATATATTCAGCGAATCGTTGAAAGCGGTACGATCTGTATTACTCCGGCTCTGGCGGAATATGTATTTCGCGCCAACCTCCAAGGTCTGGTCCTTCCATGTAGGAGTCGTATAATCCACCTGTCCGGTGTGCTCATTCGTAGAAGCCTTATTGATATTATTTTGCGGATAGCCGAGCCAAGGATTGTAATTCACGACATTCTCTAATTCCGTATAATCCTTACTATCATTCGGAGAATGGCTGAAACGGTAAGAGACCGTCAGCAACTCATCTTTCTTATGGGTAGAGTGCTGGTAATCCACGTTCACGTCCGTAGAACCAAATGTCTCTGTCGTTTCCGAGTTACGGTTATAACTGTAGACCGGATTATGATTGATATCCTGCATATTCACGTTATACTCCGAGAAACTTTTCATCTCGCCACGGAATAAGTTCGCGCCAACGGTCAATAGATTCAAAGAGTCGATCTCATAACTTCCCTCCAAATAACCGAATTGGAACGGTCCACGGCTCTTTCTACGTCCATTTTGTGTCAAGAAGTGTTCCCCGTCATTTTGCAAATCTTCCCGTACGGAGTTAGCGTCATTCCATGGGTCCCGCTCCCGATTATAGTTATAGTTGGCGGTAAGTCCTAATTTTCCGGCTTTTAGAGATACATAACCACCACCGCCTACACGCCCCAACGAACTACCGTTCACACGAACCGTACCAGTATATCCTTGTAGAGCATTTTTCGTTGTAATGATATTAATAATACCACCGATACCCTCGGCGTCATACTTAGCGCCCGGGTCTGTGATCACCTCTATGTTTTTCACGGAATTGGCCGGCATACTCTTTAATACCTCAGCAGGATTATTACTCAACAGGTTAGAAGGTTTACCATTCATGTAGATCTTGAAGTTCGTGGAACCTTTCAATTGGATTTGGTCATCTCCATCCACGGTTACCATCGGCACTTTGCGCAACATATCCAACGTATTGTTGGTCTGTGCCTCGGGGTCATCTTCCAAGCTATAGGTAAGTTTATCAATCTCAGCCTTCACCAAAGGTTTCTGCGCCGTAACCGTCACTTCCCCCAGCCGCTGGTTATCCTCCTGCATATATAACTTACCCAAATCCAAGTTCCTCTGTTTATCCGAGATCGTAAATATTTTCTCGGCAGGAGCTTTTCCTATAGATTGCATAGAGATGATATATTTGCCGGCGCTACTCAATGGTGCCTGAAACTTACCATCCACATCACACGCTAAAAGCTTGACCGGTTTCTCGGGGGTCTTCGCAAAAGCAATTCTCAACGTCGCATAGGGTACGGACTCGTTACTCAGCGAATCTAACACCTGTCCCTTAATTGAATAGGAACCGGTTTTATCAGCCTGCGCATACAGAGGAAGCGCAAGGAACAGTACCCAAAATAAGGCAAACAATTTTTCTTTCATACGTTCATCATCTATTACATAATACTATACTTATCTCTCAACTTTTTGTACTAAATCACACTGTTTACGATTGATTCGTACAAATAAAGACATTAATATACGTTCGTAAGCATTTTTTCCTCACAAAAAGTCTGAAAAAACTTTATTTTCATACAAAGACGAGCTTTGATACCGATAAGTTGCATATTTCCTCATCTATATCCTTTATGAACCGCTCTCCAAAGCCTTTACATCATCGTTCTTTATACCACGTTTCACCTTCTTGATAGCGTCTTTCAAATTACCGAAACGATAGGAGATGCCTATACCAAATGTACGCGTCGGAGAATAGCTGATATCTTGCCTATGGAAAGTATCGTCGTAGATCGTAGCCTCCATTTTCCTGCGTTTCCAAAACATATCGTAAAAATAGAGGGATACGGACAGTTTCTTCTTCAAAAAATTCCTACTCACATAGACTGTAGCGAAATTCAACGGCGAACGCCTCCCTTGCAGCTGTATCGCCGAAGAGATAAAGCCTCCATTCAGATTCAACCGGATATCGAGTGGTAAGTTAAACTGAGCCCCGGCGAAGACACGCCCGCTAAAGCCACTGTTCGCCATGTCATTCTTTTCGCTCCTCAAATCCGTATAGCTCAAGCTTCCATTCAAGTTAACGCGGAACAGGGGGATCGGATTCCAACTACCGTAAACAAAAAGGCCGGTAGTCTGCCTCTTCCCGATATTCCCGTAAGTAGTCCGGAAAATTCCTGGATCCGCCGGATCGATAAACGTATACCGCTCGATTGAGTTATCTATAAATGTATAAGAGATACTTGTATTGAAACTGAACTTTTGGGCGAATATACTATAATTCAGGTTCACACCGTTACTCTTCTCCGAATCCAAGTTCGGGTTACCATAAGAGATGTTCTGCGGATCCGCATTGCTCACATACGGATTCAGGTACCAGATACCCGGTCGTTGGATACGCATATTATATCCCAGACGAAGCTGCTGGCTCATACTAAGCTGGTACGATACGACAGCGCTTGGCACCACGTCGAAGTAATCGTTCCCGAAATTCATATCCGGTGCCAGCTCATACCTCACTTTCAAGGAAGTCCCTTCTGCCCGCGCACCAGCTTTCACCCCGAATTTCCCAAATTTCATCGTATATCCCAGATAGGCGGAATAGATCTGTTGCGAATGATCGAAATGGCTATCTGCGGGAGTCGCCTCCTCCCACATTTGCGATGTCTGGTTGAAGGCCTTACGATCCGTATTACTCCGGCTCTGACGGTAGATATACTTTATGCCCGCCTCCAAGCTCTGATCTTTCCAAGTAGGTGTAGTATAGTCAAACTGCCCGGTATGCTCGTTCGTCGATGCCTTATTGATATTATTTTGCGGATAGCCCAACCACGGCTCGTAGTTACGAATATCCGTCAACTCCGTATAATCCTCGTTATCGTTCGGGGAACGACTGAAACGGTACGAGAGAGTGAGTAGTTCGTCTTTCTTGCGCGTGGAACGCTGATAATCCACATTCATGTCAGCTGAGCCGGACTTGCGGCTCGATTCCGAATTACGATTATAACTATAAACGGGGTTCCGGTCGGCATCCAGCATCTTCACCGCATATTCCAAGACGCTCCTCGTGGTTCCGAGGTACAGACCAATCCCTACAGTCAATAAGTTCAACGAATCGATCTCATAACTACCTTCCAGATTCCCGAAATGATAAGGGGCTCTCGATTTACTACGTCCCACCTGATTCAGATAATGTTCTTCCTTATTATTCAGATCCTCACGCATGGAAGAAGCATCGTTCCAAGGCGTATTGTCACGGTCACAGTTGTAATTGGCAGACAATCCGAACTTGCCGGCTTTCAGCGACAGGTAGCCGCTCCCGAAGATACGCCCATTGGTGATGGTGTTCAAACTTACCGATCCCGTATAACCCTGCAAGGTGTTTTTCACCATGATGATATTGATAATCCCCCCAATTCCCTCGGCATCATACTTCACACCCGGCTCCGTGATAACCTCGATGTTCTTCACCGAGCTTGCCGGCATGCTTTTCAACACTACCGACGGATTATTGCTTAACAAATTCGATGGCTTACCGTTCATGTAAACCTTAAAATTTGAAGACCCCTTCAACTCAATCTTATCCTCACCGTCCACGGTAACCATCGGGACCTTACGAAGCATTTCAAGCGTATTATTGGTCTGTGCCTCAGGATCATCCTCCAGACAGTAAATGATCCTGTCGATCTCTGCTTTCACCAAAGGTTTCTGCGCCGTGACCGTAACCTCTTCCAAACGCAGGTTATTATCCTGCATAAACAGCACGCCGAGATCCATGACTTTCCGTTCATCCGAAAGGGTGAATACCTTCTCTGCCGGAGCCTTCCCGATAGATTGCATAACGATAATATACGTTCCGATGTTATTCAGCGGAGTCTGGAACTTCCCATCTATATCACACGCCAACAGCTTGATTGGCTTCTCCGATGTACTCGCCAAAGCGATTCTCAATGTGGCATACGGTACGGATTCATTTGTCAGTGAATCCAGCACCTGGCCTTTAACCGTAAAAGAACCGGCTTTATCCATTTGCGCATACAGCGGAAGCGCAAGGAACAGTACCATAAATAAGGTTAACAACTTTTCTCCCATACATGCGTCACTTATTACAAAACACAATATATTCCACTCATAACACTGCGTTTACGATTTATTCGTACAAATAAAAACATTATAAACATTCGTTGGCTATTATTTCTCACAAAAAGTCTAAAAAAAGAAATATATCATTATTTTTGTACATCTAATTTTCTAAATAACAACATTATGAGAACTATTTTTTGTGTATTAGCCACTTTGATGTTAGGCATAGCCGGTATGCAGGCCCAGAGTTTAAAAGCCATTAAGTTGAATGCTCCCGACAAGACCCGAGGCGCTTCGGTGATGAAAGCCTTGGCAGATCGTCATTCCGAGCGTGAGTTCGCCAACAAGAAACTCAGCCAACAAGATCTTTCCGATTTGATATGGGCCGCTATCGGTATCAACCGGGAGGATGGGAAACGTACCGCCGCTTCCGCTTTGAACAAGCAAGACATAGATGTCTATGTACTTATGGAAGAGGGCGCTTATTTGTATGATCCAAAGGCCCACCAACTAAACCCGGTAGTGGAAGGTGACCATCGTCCGTTAATCGGTGGCAAGCAAACCTCCGTGAACTCTGCCCCTGTTTGCCTGTTGATGGTTTCTGATATTTCTAAGTTCGGCAACGTGGGCACACCGCAAATGCGCGAGCGCTTTGGAGCGTTAGACGCAGGATTGGTCTCTCAAAACATCGCCTTGTTCTGTTCCGGATGTGGTTTGGTTACGGTTCCCCGAGGTAGCATGGAGGCTGATGCTTTGAAAAAAGTGTTGAAGCTATCCGACTCCCAAATCCCAATGATTAATCATCCCGTGGGTTACGCTAAATAACAGGGGTATCCCCATCGCCTCACGGCAGTAGTCCCATAAGCCAACACCACTACTGCCGTAGGCTTACGCCACTACTCCTTATGGGGCATGCCAGTAGTCACATTAAAAACACACGCTCCAAGCGAAGATCAAAGCCAGCAACGCAAAGATCACCACCAAAATCGTATTCCCCCAGCGAATCAGGAAAGAGGGTAAACGCTCGATAAATCCCTCTATATTAGCGATACGGGCTGCCAATAACAAGCGAGATTTATCAATCTCACCGTCATCCACGGCGATATTGCGTGCGATCGACTCTGAGAACAGATAACCGTCTTGCATCACTGCGCCACATTGGTCACGCCACCATAAAAGGCTGAAAGATCACAAATCATCTCCACCCACCCGGATATCGCCTTCTACCGGATTATAGTAGCCCAATAATAACTTGATCAAGGTTGTTTTCACCGTAAAAGAAAGTCTTGTTATAAATAGACTCTTCGATTTGAGACAGCAGAAATATCCAAAAAACATTTTTAGCGGTAGAGCCTATAAATGAGTTTCCCAGCAAAGGATACAAGGTTTGTTACGCCAACACGTTAAGCGGTATTCAAGACATATATCATATCTATTGGAGATTATCAGCTGGAACTTTCCACACATCAATTATTCTATAAACAAGAGCTGTTAAAGGTATTAAGCCCCAAAGATTTCAAGTTACTCTATCAGTTATCCGAACCATTGAATCAACCGGTAAGCAGAGAAAAGCTTTTCCAAGAAATTTGGGAAGGGAAAGAAACTCATGACAGCTTGAATAATAGTATCTCACGTTTACGTAAGTTATTGGAAAGGGATATCACGCTTTCAATAGATGCCGTAAAAGGAGTTGGCTATATATTACAAAAAAAGACCTATTCCCCTCATCGCAATTAAGGGAGGCTTATTGTAGATTTCTTTATACGTTCTTGTTCCCTATCGCATGATTCGGGAAAAACACGTATGACTTTTTTGAAAAACACGTACGACTTTTCCCGGAAACACATACGTGTTTTGAAAGAAAGATAGCAATGTTTTAAACATACTAATTCTCAACACATTATACACCTATGTCATTCGCTTGCTTATTGTCTGGAATTTGTCTTGGAATACAACGCATCCTTACTTGCCCTGTATTTACATCCACGTAGAGACGCAGCACGCTACGTCACTACAATTAGAGGACATAATGCGGTGAAAATCGAGCAGAAAAAGTCTTTCGCAAATCATACCATTTGCCGCATAAAGAGTTTTCATTATCTTCGCGGAAAATTAATAGAAATGTTATCGTTCTTTATCATACTTCCAATCCTGTATCTTGCAGGGAATATTTATATTTATCTAAAGGGAAAACAGGCTTTGAAAAGCCAGTCTACCGGAGTTAAAGTATTGTTATCCATTGTTTTTTGGGGAGGAGTTTTGTCATTCTTCAGTAGTTTTCTATTCAGGAACCTAGATATGCCGGCTTCTTTCGCTCAAACAGTTTCTCAAGTAGGAACAGGATGGCTCGTGTTCACTTTATACATGGTATTGGCCCTGTTGGTATTTGATATCTTACGACTTTTCCACCTACGTTTCAAATACTCATTCTATTTATCCTTATTCTTAACACTCAGCTTATTAGGATATGGAAACTATAATTACCAACATCCTGATACACGAGTTATCAACATGGTTATCAACAAACCGGCCGATACCGATGGACAGTCGCTGAAGGTCGTAGCCATTAGCGACATACACTTAGGATACGCTACCAACAAGACGATGCTTGCCGGATATGTGGATATGATAAACGCCCAACGCCCGGACATCGTTCTTATCGGTGGAGACATGATAGACAACAGTGTCGCACCTCTGCGATACGAGCATATGGAAGAGGAACTGTCCAAGATATACGCTCCATTAGGCGTTTATATGGTACCGGGTAACCATGAGTATATCAGTGGCATAGAGGAGAGCGAGAAATTCATAGCGCAGACGCCCATCGTACTTTTAAGGGATTCCGTGGCTATCTTGCCCAATCAGATCCAACTCATAGGACGGGACGACCGGCATAACAAAGGACGGAAAACTTTAGGTCAGCTTACCGCGAACCTTGATAAAAGCAAACCTGTTATCTTACTAGACCATCAACCCTACGATTTAGAGAAAACGGAAGAGGCTGGCGTAGACTTACAGTTTAGCGGACATACACATCGAGGACAAGTATGGCCGATGAACTGGATCGTGGATCATCTGTTCGAATTAAGTTACGGGATTAAAAAAATCGGAAATAGTACGATTTATGTCTCATCCGGCTTATCTTTGTGGGGACCGCCTTTCCGTATCGGGACGGACAGCGAAATGGTGGTGTTCAATATTACATTCAAAGAGTAAAGATGAAAGTATTTATTCAATCGATCGTAGCGCAGCTATTACTAAATCCGTATATTTTCTGGAGAGGATATCAAGCGCTTCCTCCTAAGAAAAGTTGCCGGATTCCTTTTATCTTGTTTTTCGTACTCGAACTATCGCTTTATTTTTTCGGATTTATTTTTAGGAATGAACTACCTGATAACGTGATAATCACGATCCAATACATCTGTAACACTTGGTATATAGCGTCCATTTATATCACTTTATCTCTCTTGGTACTTGAGTTGATCAGGCTCTCCCAACGTATCAAGCCATGGTTCCCCAAATGGATGAAAGGGCATTGGCAACAAACCAAGCTAACCCTGTTTTTTCTTATCGTATTCGGTGTTACCGGTTTAATGATTCACGCATACCATACGGTAATGAATCCGATTGTTAAGAACGTATATATCACGTTGCCCAAAGCCGCGGGGGATCGGGATAGCCTGACTATTGTCATGATGAGCGACTTACATATCGGAGAGGTTATCGGGAAGGACTTGGTACAAAAATATGTGGCACTCAGCAACGCACAGCATCCGGATATGGTGGTATTAGCGGGGGATATTATGGATTATGAATCCCGATTCGCGGAAAACGCCCACATCGAGGATGATTTAAA
>OGJX01001649.1_pt1 | contig 12310 bp, 10 predicted proteins | sample 1572381 | NCBI WGS metagenome assembly OGJX01 (sample SAMEA2582085, study PRJEB24529) | metagenome | biome: Human gut stool | place: China | collected 2011
GTCCCGGCTTGATGCAATTTGCCAATCGTAACCCCCCAGAACCACCCTACACAGGTAAGCTCATGATCCATGGGCACCTATCTGCGCCCACCAGACGGATCAAATGCATCACGCACTGCATCCCCAACAAAGTTGATGGAAATAACCAGCACAACGATCATGATCCCCGGAGGCAGCCAGAGCCAAGGCTGTGACGTCAGTACCGTAATAGACTGTGCTCCGTTTAACATATTTCCAAGGCTTGCCATTGGAGGCTGCACACCCATGCCAAGGAAACTTAACGCCGCCTCATCTAACATGGAGATTGCCATAACAGAAGTTGCATATACGAGGATCGGCGCAACCGTATTTGGCAAAATCTCGGAAAACAGGATATGACGAAGCGGCATGCCTGCTACTACATTTCCTTTGACAAAATTTGTTTCACGTAAGCTGAGCACATTTCCACGTACCAGTCTTGCTACCCCAGGCCAGTCTACAAATCCCAGAATCAGAATAATACTCCACAATCCCGGTTTAAAGATCGCTGCTGCAACAAGTACCAGAAGGATATAAGGAAAAGACATGACCATATCCGTAAAACGCATCAGTATCATATCTGCCACTCCGCCAAAATATCCCGCGATCAGGCCAAGTACCACACCAATCACCGTCGATATGGCTGTAGCAAGGATTCCCACAAGCAGTGATATCCTTGTTGCATATAAAAGCCTGCTGAATACGTCCCTGCCGATCTGATCTGTTCCAAGAATAAACTCTTTACACGGTGCTCCACTAAACGTTCCGACAATTGCATCCGGGTCATAAGGCGCAACAACCGGTGCAAACAATGCCGCCAGTCCGACAACAACCAGTATCCCAAGGCTGATCTTTGCAAGATGATGTGCACGGAAACGACGCAGCACCATCTGCATATATGTTTCATTTAAGTTTTCTTTTTTCTTTTTTATCATACAAATTCAACCTCTTTACTGAAGTTTTATCGTCGGATCTACTACCGCATATAAAATATCTGTCAGAAGATTACCGAGCAGTACAACGATCGCTGAGAGCAGACAGACTCCCATAATAACCGGATAATCACGGTTTGTGATCGCACTCATCGTCATAAGACCAAGTCCCGGCCAGGAAAATACCTGCTCCACAATAATAGAACCTCCAAACAATACCGGTATTTCCATTCCAATGACCGTCACGATCGGAACTAAGGCATTGCGCAGTGCATGTTTATTGATGACAAGAAAATGTCCGATTCCCTTTGCCCGTGCTGTACGCAGATAATCCTGCTGTAAGATTTCAAGCACTGCACTGCGGATATAGCGGATATTTGTTCCTGCCATGGACACCGCAAGGACAATGACCGGCATAACCATATGTGCCGCCACATCTGCTGCACCACCGGACGTGCCAAGCGTTGTCATTCCACCGGAAGGCAGCCAGCCCAATTTGACTGTAAACAGATAGATGAGAAGCATGGCAAGGAAAAATCCCGGAATACTGCTGCCAAGAAATGATAATGTCACTACCGTATAATCACCTTTTGAATACTGATGGATTGCACTGTAAATTCCTGACGGAACAGCAAGCAATATACTGACAAACAGTGATACCCCCATCAAAAGCAATGTTGGTCCCAGATGGCTTGCGATCATATCTGCAACAGGCTGGTAATTTTTAATGGAATATCCCATATTCCCATGCAGAAGCTGTCCCAGCCACACAAAATACTGCACATAAAATGGTTTGTCGAGTCCAAGTGCTATTGCTTTTGCCTGTACTGCAGCTTCCGAAACACGCGGTCCCTGCAGCATTTCAAGCGGACTCCCCGCCATACACATGATCGCATAATCGATCACAGTAATACCGAGCAATACCGGAATCGCGATCAGGATACGTTTGATAATATATTTTGTCATATGATTCCTCATTTCCTGCACTTTTGCATCACTGCTTTTGTGCATCACCGCATTTTACGCTTTTTCTGTCCCCTCATAATAAGGACATGCCACCAGATGATCCGGTTTTCCGGCAATCGGTAAAAGCACCGGCTCACTCAGCCGGCAGTCGTCTCTCGCATACGGACACCTCGGATGAAACCGGCATCCTTTTGGAGGATGCACTGCGGAAGCAACCTCGCCTTTTAAAACTGCAGGCTTTTCTTCCCGGCGTCCCGGATCTGCAACCGGTGCTGCATGTGTCAGCGCTTTTGTATACGGATGTGCAGGATGTAAGAACACTTCACTGGCATCTGCGATCTCAACGATCTTCCCAAGGTACATAACCGCGATCCTGTCACTCACGTAACGGACAGCTCCAAGACCATGACCCACAAACAGACTTGTCAGTCCCAGTTCATTTTGTAACTCACGGATCAGATTTAATATCTGTGCCTGTATCGACACATCAAGTGCACTGACCGGTTCATCACACACGATGAACTCTGGTTTTAATGACAACGCTTTTGCTATTCCAATACGCTGTCTCTGTCCACCCGAAAATTCATGCGGATATTTTAAAAGTGTGCTCTGGGGCAGTCCGACCATATCTAAAAGCTGTTTTATATCAGTGTCAATTGTTCTCTTATCCGAAATTCCATGATATAACATTGGCTGTGCCAAAATATCATAGATACGTTTCCGGGGATTTAAAGAGGAATAGGAATCCTGAAAGATCATCTGAAGACCGGTTCCTGCCTGTTTTCGTGCTTTTTTTTCATTGTGGGTAAGTGATTTTGCAGCGATTTTTTCTCCATGATAGTAAATCGCTCCGTCCGTCGGTGAAATCAGCCCGACTAAAAGCTGTCCGATCGTGGATTTTCCACATCCGGACTCTCCAACCAGACCAAGTGTCTCGCCCTTTTTTATTGAAAAATCAACACCGTCAACTGCCTGTACCTGACTGACAGTATGGGTAATGATACCACCTTTGATGTCATAATATTTTTTTAATTTTTCTACTCTGATCAGTTCTTTATCCATTCCATTTAACTCCTGCAAGCCTTATGGCAGCGTACAAAATGATCTTTTTCTATCTCCTTCATCTCCTGCTTTTCCACGCAGCCTTCTCCGGCAAATGCACAGCGGTCTGCAAACCGGCACCCTGTGATCTGGTCATAATTTTCCGGTACAATGCCCGGAATTGATGCAAGTGTCCTTCCACTCTCATCATAAATACCCGGAACCGTATCAAGCAGTGCTTTCGTATACGGATGTGCCGGATGATAAAAAAGATCTTTCACTGATGCCATCTCTATAATCTGTCCCGCATACATAACAAGCACACGATCCGCCATCTGCGCCACAAGTCCAATATCATGCGTGATCAGGATCACTGACATCCCAATCTCTTTTTGCAGTTCTTTCATCAGCTCCATGATCTGAGCCTGAATCGTCACATCCAGCGCCGTTGTCGGTTCATCCGCAATGAGAAGTTTTGGATTGCAGCAAAGTGCCATCGCGATCACCACACGCTGACGCATCCCTCCGGATAACATATGCGGATATTTTTTCATTGCTGCACGCGCATCCGGCATCCCGACTTTCTCTAAAATCGTAACAGCCCTCTCTTTTGCTTCTTTTTTTGAAAGATGCAGATGGATGCGTATACTCTCCGTAATCTGACTTCCAATCGTAAACACCGGATTTAACGACGTTAAAGGGTCCTGAAAAACCATCGTCATCTGATTTCCGCGGATCATATCTAACTGCTTTTCATCCATATCCAGCAGATTTTTGTTTGTAAAGAGGACAGAGCCGTCAATAACAGCTCCGCCCTTTCCTAATAATCCCATTATAGACAGTGATGTCACACTCTTGCCACAGCCGGACTCACCAACGATACAAACCGTTTCTCCTTCTGCAACATCAAAACTGACATGATCCACACTGATCTTTTTTCCAAAATCTCCGGTAAACGCTGTCGTCAGATCATTTACCTGTAATAATTTTGACATTGATTTTCCCGTTCCTTATTTCGTAATTTCCCACTGTTCTACATTATTAAAGAAACCATACACACTTGGTGTGGCATTTACCAAACGTTTGTTAACACCCGCCTGCGCACTGACAATATAAGCAGAGAACATCGGCACATCTTCCTGCACTTTCTGATCCACTACTGAATAAAGACCTTTGATCTCATCAATATCACTTGTCGTCTGTGTCTTTGCAAGTGCTTCATTTACACTGTCATCTCCGTATCCGGTCCAGCTCTCCTCGCCACCTAAAAGCCATGCTACATCCGGGTATGGATCAACCGGCGCATAAGTATACTGTACCGCCAAAATATCATAATCATTTGTACCTGCTACAGACATCAGGGTTGCAAAATCCACTGTCTGCACTTCCACCTTAATACCAACTGCAGCCCACTGTGCCACAAACACATTTGCTGCATTTACGAATGCGCCGTCTCCGGAATTCACATAAAAACGTAAAGTCTGTGATCCGTCCCATCCGGCCTCTGCTAAAAGTTCTTTCGCTTTCTCCACATCCTGTTCTACCGGAACGATGCCATCGTCATAAAAAGGACTTGCAGAAGAAAGAAATCCGTCTACAACTTCACCTTTTCCTTTTAAAAGCTGCTCTAAAACCATCTTACGGTCAATTGCATATAACATTGCCTGACGCACACGCACATCAGGAACATTCTTTGTCTGGATAAACACGGACTGGTTTGTTACCGGTTCTCCGTATACAACATTCACATTGGAAAGTCCTTCAATGCTGTCATAATCTTCCTGTGGGATAACACTCATTGTCGGCTGTGTAATGTCGATCTCCCCGGACTGTAATCCGGCATAAAGCTGACTGCCGCTTACGATCTTGATATTGAGTTTCGCGATCTTTGGTGCACCTTTCCAGTAATTTTCATTCGCTTTATAAGAAATATAATGATCGACATCAAAATCCGTCACCATATATGGTCCGCTGACCACATCCGGATGATTAAACCAGTCAGCCGTCTTTAATTCTTCCTCACTGTACTGCTCGATCACATGTTTTGGAAGTGTCATCAGATAACGTGCATAGGAATTTTCAAATGTGGTTAATGACATCTCATCTTTTGTAGTAAACTGTACTGTTGCATCATCAATCGCTTTGATACCGTCGATACTCTCCGCTCCCTCTTCCGTAAAACCGTCATCTCCGACACCTTCAAACACGTAATACATCATGGAGGTATTTCCAATAACCGGGGAAGTCAGACGAAGTGCTGTATATACCACATCATCTGCAGTGATCTTCTCGCCATCTGACCAGGTTGCTTTCTCATCGATATGCACGATAAAATTTTTATTATCTTCCGTTGTGACAGAATCAGCGATCTCACCTTCAAATTCCAGTTTGGAATTTAATTCCACCAGTGGAAGAAACATCAGGCTGGTCGCATATTTATTGATCTCACCGCCATCCATCAAAAGCGGATTTAATGTTCCAAGTGTATCCGTAACACCAATGTTTACAATATCATCTGAAACTTCTGCCATCTCTGTTGCTGCAGCATTTTCCCCCTGCGGCTGACTGCCTGTATTGCCGCCAGAAGTCCCGCATCCAACAGCAGTAATCCCCATCGCAGCCGTAAGCATAAGCGCCGACAGGACTTTTTTCCATCTTCTTTCTTTTCTCATAATTTCCTCACTTTCTGACAAAAAACTGTATTATGCCCGCTTCTCGCACATAAACCAGTACTTTTTGCACATTATTACTAGTAATCCACTAGGAATTAGGTAAATTATATTTTTTCTTTTTTAAATTGTCAATCATTTTTTCAGAATATCCAGGTGTCAAAAGGTGATTCACAACTTAGCATCTTTCAGATTGACAAAAAAATTACGGCTGATTATAGTATTCCTTAGAATAAAGAAAAGAGGCAATACACATGAAAAACCTGTTAATCTATCAATCCACTGAATATGACTGTGGTCCGACCACCTTGACAAATGCAATCCGATATCTGTTTGACCGTGAAGAAATTTATCCTGATATTGTCAAATATATTATGCTCTATTGTCTCGATTCTTATAATGAAGCCGGTGAGGTAGGAAAACGCGGTACTTCCGCATCTGCCATGATGTTTTTAAGCAACTGGCTTACCCAGTTTGGACAAGTGAAAAATTTTCCTATTTCCTGCAATTTTCTATCTAAAAAAGATGTCGTATTATCCCAAAACAGTTGTATTATCGGTGCCCTGCAGCAGGGTGGTGCTGTTTTGCTCCGTGTCTACTTAGAAGTACCGCATTATATTCTGCTGACTGGCGTTTCGGACAATGATATTTATGTGTTTGATCCATATTATGAAGAGATAGATGACCCTGAACTCGACAAAGAATTCTTTGAAGATGGCATCACCTTTATCACCGATCAGCCAAAGCGTGCTAACCGCATGATTTCAATCGACAGGCTTTCTAGTACCGGTGTCGGCTTTTATGAAATGGGACCATATGAGGAACGTGAGGCTGTGATCCTGTTCAACACAAATACCAGGAAAACGCCCGAAAACAGTATTGAATACATCATATAATTGTATCTAATATCAAAAGTCCTTTCCGGATCTCATCTTCACACAGTCTTCCATAACCAAGTAAAAGAATCGGTTTGTCCGGTGCAGTTCCGGCAGATCCGATTTTTTCACTTTCTATGGAATACTTGCTGTATTTTGTATTCTCATATCCATTCGAAGCCATTTCCGGAACAACGTATTCACTGATTCCATAGATACGTATTCCCTGCTTTCCTGCAAGGTCACATATCTCCGCTTCTTTTTTTTCTGTACGTATCTGCACCAGAACATGCAGTCCTGCATGATCTCCGTAAACTTTTTCCACCCAGTTTCTCTTTTTTAGTTCCGCAAGGAGGAAATCATGTTTTGCACGGTAAATTCCTCTCATCTTATTCAGATGACGTTCAAAATGTCCCTCTTCAATAAACGCACGCAATACCTCCTGCTGGATTTTAGGAACAGTCGCAGAGTAAAATCCACATTTTTCATGATAATGATTTAACAATTCCGGCGGAAGCACCATATAACTGATTCGAAGTGACGGTGCAATGCTTTTAGAAAAAGTTCCAATATAAATAACCTTATCAAAATGATCCACACTCTGCAGGGACGGGATCGGCTTTCCACGATACCTGTATTCACTGTCGTGATCATCTTCGATCAAATACCTGTTTTCTTTTTCAGAAGCCCATTTCAGCAGCTCCAGTCTCTGCTTTAACGGCATGACCGTTCCAAGCGGAAACTGATGGGAAGGCATAATGTAGACAATATCCGGATCATATTTTCTGACTTTCCAGGGATCTATTCCATCTTCTTCCACGGTAACCAGTGACATCTGGTATCCCATATTTAAAAATGTATGATATGCCTGCAGATAAGTCGGATTCTCCATCAGGACACGCTTATTTCTGCCCAAAATCTGTGTCAGTAAGATCTCAAGATATTCATTTCCGGCTCCGATAATCAACTGATCCGGCTCACAGTTAACCCCTCTCGCCTGATGAAGATAAGCTGCAATCGCCTTTCTGAGTCCATAATCTCCCTGTCCATCTCCGGATAAAAGCAATTCCTCCCGGTCATCTAACAGCACATTTTTATTTAATTTTCTCCACACATTATATGGAAAATGTTCGGTATCGATCGCATATGGTGAGAAGTCAATGATATCTTCCCCCATTTTCTCTTTCTGTCCCTTTTTCCCAAATGGAGCTATATCTTTTGATCCATTTTCTGCATGACCAAATTCATATAATTCCGTAATATCGCATACAAAAAAACCCCTGCAAGGTTCTGCTTTGATGTATCCCTCTGCCAGGAGCTGTTCATATGCCATTTCCACGGTACTTCTGCTTACAGACAAATGTTTTGACAAAAGTCTTGTTGATGGAAGTTTTTCCCCGACGGGAATCTTTCCCGCAATGACATCCCGTTTGATATACTCATATATTTTCTCATAGAGGGGAGCTTTCGCTCCCCCCTGTAGATCAATCATTATTTCAATCATTATAATTTTGCCTATTTGCTTTTTTTGATTTCTGCAACGATCTTTTCTTTTAAATCATATGCGCGGTCTTTCATCTTCTTTGATGCGGAAGGCGCAGCCTGAATCCTTGAAATACACTTAGATGCCACATCATATTTTTTAAAATGATATGCCATTGCTGCAAGAAGATAATCTACGGTACACTGATCCATTCCACACATCGGGAACATCTCTGTAGACATTGCTTTCATAAAGCCTTCATATGCCTGCTGGTAAAATGCTTCTTCCTGCTCTTTTACCTCTTTTTTCTTCCCTAATGTTTCAGGATCAGTTCCTTTTAACTCTTCCCCTTTTCCACGATACAGCCAGGAAAGTTTCAGACAGGTATATGCTTTCTCACTCGTCTTTCCTTTTTTCACGATCGTGTTAAACAGCGCCAGTTTATAACGCTCAATCGCCTGGTCATAGTCTAAAACCATTGGTTCATCAGAACCACTTGGTTTGAAGTTCGCACAAACCTGTTCTTTGACCAGTTTGATCTGTCCTGATGTTACATGCTCAAAATAGCGGTTCATCGCTGTATATCCGCAATACGGGCAGGATGCCACATCATATTTTAATGTATCAATATATTCAAAACGTGGACGCAGATCCAGATCCGGCTCTAATCGTTTGATTCGTCCGTTTTTAATCATTTTGGTCTTAAATACCTTATCACATACAGTACAGCGGATCGCTTTGTCTAACAGAAAACTGTCTTCTGTCGGAGCAGCTTCTGTTTTTCCTCCATTAGCAGATGCTGCCGGCTTTTTCTCTTCTTCAAACAGATCCGTTGTGTTATCCGCTTTGATACCAAATTTTTCCAATCCTGCAAATAAATTCATATGTATTTCATATCCTTTCCTGATACGCCCGTTTCCGGGTGCAAATGCACCATCCCGGTGTAGCTAATGCTTATGCATTAGGTAATTTAAATGAGCTCTTTAATGACACAATTCTGTTAAATACCAGATGATCTGCGGTTGAATCCTTTGCATCCACACAGAAAAATCCCTGTCTTACAAACTGGAAACTGTCATATGCTTTTGCATCTTTTAAGTTTTCCTCAACAACACAGTTTTTCAAAATCGTAAGGGAATTCGGATTCAGATTCAGACTTCCGTCTTCATTATACACGCCTTTTTCCTCATCCACAATATTTTCATAGAGACGGATTTCAGCCGGAACTGCCTGTGCTGCCGATACCCACTGAATCGTTCCTTTTACTTTACGTCCGTCCGGGCTGTTTCCACCTTTGGATGCCGGATCATAAGTACAGTGGATCTCCGTCACCACGCCGTTTTCATCTTTTACGAAACTGTTGCAGGTCACAAAGTATGCGTTCATCAGACGTACTTCGTTGCCCGGAAACATACGGAAATATTTCTTTGGCGGCTCTTCCATAAAATCTTCACGGTCAATATAAAGTTCGCGTGAAAATGGAACTTTACGCACACCAAGTTCCTCGTTCTCAAGGTTATTAACTACCTCAAGATACTCTGTCTCTCCCTCCGGGTAGTTATCGATCACCACTTTGACCGGATCTAAGATTGCCATCATACGCGGACGTTTCATCTTTAGATCCTCACGGATGCAGTATTCTAACATTGCATAATCCACGGAACTGTTTGCCTTGGAAATACCGCAGAGTTCTACGAACATTTTTAAAGATTCCGGTGTAAATCCTCTTCTGCGGAGTGCTGCGATCGATACAAGACGCGGATCATCCCAGCCGTCTACGATACCTTCCTCTACAAGACGTTTGATATATCTTTTTCCTGTCACTACGTTTGTTAAATATAATTTTGCAAACTCGATCTGTCTCGGCGGCATCTCATCCTTATCCGGAATCATATCTTTGCCAACCTCATCAATCACCCAGTTGTACAGCGGTCTATGATCCTCAAACTCAAGTGTACAGATCGAATGGGTAATTCCCTCGATGGCATCCTCTAATGGATGTGCAAAATCGTACATCGGATAAATGCACCATTTGTCTCCGGTTCTGTGGTGTGTCATATGCGCCACACGGTAAATAACCGGATCCCTCATATTGATGTTTGAAGATGTCATATCGATTCTTGCGCGGAGCACTTTCTCTCCGTCGGCAAATTTACCGTTTTTCATATCTTCAAATAAAGCAAGATTCTCTTCCACACTTCTGCTGCCCGCAGGATCTTCTTTTCCCGGTTCTGTCAGTGTACCGCGGTACTCACGGATCTCATCTGCACTCAGATCAGAAACGTATGCTTTTCCTTTTTTGATCAGCTTTACTGCTGCTTCATACATCTGATCAAAATAGTCGGATGCGAAGAACAGTCTGTCCTCCCAGTCAGCACCAAGCCATTTGATATCCTCTTTGATTGCCTCAACAAACTCTGTCTTCTCTTTTGTCGGGTTCGTATCATCAAATCGTAAATTGAATTTTCCATTATATTTCTGCGCAAGACCTGAATTTAAAAGTATGGACTTGGCATGTCCGATATGAAGATATCCGTTCGGCTCCGGTGGAAATCTTGTATGGACGGTTTTGCAATGTCCTTCCTCTATATCCTGATCAATAAACTGTTCGATAAAATTCTTTGAGACATTCTCGTTCTCCATGATGTCTGTCCTCCTCATATAACAACTCATGCTATATCATGTGCAAAATCAGCACATGATCAACATTCGCCGCTCGTCAATCATTCAAATATGTTGACTCACTTACACTCATTATATCATACATGATACACCGTCTGGGTGCAAGTATAATATAGCATGAATTAGCGGTTTTGGGTAAGAAAATATTTTTTTGTTCGATTCGTTCCCCTGATATAAACTTTTCTGTATCATTTATTTATTTTCCAATAACCTTTTCTGTCTGATCCCACTCGTTCTATCACATTTTTTTCCTTCAATGACTTCAACCGCACCGCTATTGTTTTTCTGCTTATCTTTAATTTTTCTGCAAGTTGAGGCATGGTATAATTTGCATTCTCTAATAGCAATGCAAGAATCTCCTGCTCTTTTTCAGTCACCTTTTCAGTCACCTTTTCAGTCACCTTTTTAACGTTGTCTGGTCCAACTTGCAAATCAGCAACGGATTCCATCGGTATCACTATTTGAAAAATATTGTCTTCCAAAAAAATGGGGGTTCCACCAGAGTATAATTTCGTATATTTATTCGTATTTCTCATCCAAGAGCCCAATTCATCCGCATATCCAATTTCCCGGAACACTTTCGAAATCGGCGGGTTCTTTGGAAATGGCTCAAACTGATTCAATTTCAGTTCTCCATGACCATGTGGAAGATTACTGTTTTTCGTATAGATTCGGTTACTTTCAATCACAAATTGTGCCGTATATGCATTGGAATAATCCCGATGTGCCAGAATATTTGATATAATTTCACGCAAAATCTTATCTCTAGCACTCACGCTCTGATCTCCATCCAACACAAAAGTATCATTCAAATGTTTTTTTCCAAAATCCACCAATCTGCGGTAGCTATCTATTAAATTCGTGATAATAACTTCGCGGTCATCATAGCGGTCCAGATTTTTCACACGATAAATAGCGTCTGTCTTATATTGTGGCAACACAGACATAATCGTATTATCTTTTCCAAATAATAGAATCGCAGCAAGTGTTATTCCTTCCTTTCCCGTATCCGGGTCAGTCAGAATAAATCCTGTGCTTCTAAGTATTTCTTTCTCATCCATATTTGCCCATGGGTGATTGTCTACTCTTGAAAGTGCCATCTGCTTCGCTCTTCGGATCACGTCAAGATCAAGATACTCCAGTCCAAGTCTTGGATAAACTTTATTCACAAAATAAGTGCTCTGCTTTCTCGCATACATCTTATACACTAATTCTGCATTGTCTGTTATATCAATATCACCTTCATGTGTTCTATCCCAGATTCTGCCATTCAAACGTCTAAGCTGTGTTCCCTCAGGCACCCAGATATAGACAAGTATCTTTCCATCTATCTCAAAAACCTCTGGTGTAAGATACATCGGTGGATTCAGCTTATTTGCATTATTAATAGATGTCGTAAAATCTTTGAGTATCTTATCTACTTTTTGGAAATTAACACCCCGAATCTCTTTTGTCTTATCAACTACACCAAGAACAATATGTTCTCCATTGCGGTTATTAAACGAACAGACCGATTGATACACATCCTTTGTCAGATCATTTTCTGACTGTTTGAATGTAAGTACGTAATCATCTGTACCTTGCCTTTAAAAAAAACATGCCGCCCATCAGGGCGGCACATTTTATTTCTTCTTTTTGGTTCGA
>OGJX01001655.1_pt1 | contig 12268 bp, 7 predicted proteins | sample 1572381 | NCBI WGS metagenome assembly OGJX01 (sample SAMEA2582085, study PRJEB24529) | metagenome | biome: Human gut stool | place: China | collected 2011
TTATGCGAACATTGATAATTTTGCTGCAACAAAATATACTTTGGAATACGATAAACTTCCGGTTATGGATAAGTGGATCCTATCCAAGATGAACACAATGGTAAAAGATGTAGATTATAATCTTGGCAATTACAGAATCCCAGAGGCAGCACGTGTGCTTCAGGATTTCGTAGATGATCTGAGTAACTGGTATGTAAGAAGAAGCCGTGAACGTTTCTGGGCAAAGGGAATGGAGCAGGATAAGATCAATGCTTACATGACTCTGTACACAGCTCTTGTTACAGTATCTAAGGCAGCAGCTCCGATGATCCCGTTCATGACAGAAGAGATTTATCAGAACCTGGTTCGCAGCATTGATAAGGATGCTCCGGAAAGTATTCACCTTTGTGACTTCCCGGAAGTTCATGAAGAACAGATTGATAAAGAACTTGAAAATAACATGGAACATGTTCTTGACCTTGTTGTTATGGGACGTGCATGCCGTAATGCATCCAACATCAAGAACCGTCAGCCAATCGGAAAGATGTTTGTGAAAGCAGATTTTGATCTTCCGGAATTCTATCAGGAGATCGTTGCAGACGAGCTGAATGTTAAAAATGTTAAATTCACAGATGATGTAAGAGACTTTACTTCTTATAGTTTTAAACCACAATTAAAGACAGTCGGACCGAAATATGGTAAGATGTTAGGTGGTATCAAAGCGGCGCTTAACGACATCGATGGAAATGCAGCAATGGATGAGCTCAACGCTACAGGTGCACTCAAACTGGATGTAAACGGACAGGAGATTGAACTCTTCAAGGAAGATCTTCTGATTGATACAGCACAGATTGAAGGATATGAATCTGTAAATGACAACGGAATCACAGTTGTTCTCGATACAAACCTGTCACCAGAGCTGCTGGAAGAGGGATTTGTACGTGAGATCATCAGCAAGATCCAGACAATGAGAAAAGAAGCTGATTTCGAAGTTATGGACAGAATCAAAGTTACATACGAGGGTAGTGAAAAGGCAGAAGCTGTCTTCGAAAAGAACAACACACTGATCGCAGGTGAGGTACTTGCTGATGAAGTTGTAAAAGCACAGCCGGATGGTTACGTGAAAGAATGGAAGATCAACGGCGAAGCAGTTACAATGGGTGTTGAGAAAAAAGGAGAGTAATAAACATGTTCAGTAAAAGATTCGAGAAAAAAGCGTTTAAAGCGGCAGTAAAGGATAACGTTAAGACACTTTACAGAAAGACAATCGATGAGGCTACGCCGCAGCAGTTATTCCAGGCAGTATCCTATGCAGTCAAAGATGTGATTATCGATGATTGGATTGAGACACAAAAAAGATATGATGAGACAGACGCTAAGACAGTATACTATATGTCAATGGAGTTCCTTATGGGACGTGCACTTGGCAACAACCTCATCAATATGACAGCATATAAAGAAGTAAAAGAAGCACTGGAAGAGATGAATATTGATCTGAACGTGATTGAAGACCAGGAGCCGGATGCGGCTCTTGGTAATGGAGGTCTTGGACGTCTTGCAGCATGTTTCCTTGATTCTCTCGCTACACTGAATTACCCGGCATATGGATGTGGAATCCGTTATCGTTACGGAATGTTCAAACAGAAAATCAAAGATGGATATCAGGTAGAGGTTCCGGACAACTGGCTGAAAGAAGGAAATCCGTTTGAGATTCGCCGTGAAGAGTACGCAAAAGAAGTACGTTTTGGCGGAAATATCCGTTTCGAGAAAGATCCTGTTACAGGAAAAGATAAATTTATCCAGGAAAACTATGAGTCTGTCATGGCAGTTCCGTATGATATGCCAATCGTTGGATATGGCAATCACGTAGTAAATACACTGCGTGTATGGGATGCAAAACCGATCACAGACTTTAAACTTGATGAATTTGACAGAGGAAATTATCACAAAGCAGTAGAGCAGGAAAACCTTGCAAAACTGATCGTTGATGTTCTCTATCCGAACGATAACCATTACTCAGGAAAAGAGCTTCGTCTGAAACAGCAGTATTTCTTTATTTCTGCAAGTCTTCAGGCTCTGATCGAGAAGTATAAGAAAAAACATGGTGATATCAGAAAACTGCATGAGAAGGTTGTTATCCAGATGAACGATACTCACCCGACAGTTGCAGTTCCAGAATTAATGCGTCTCCTCATCGACGTAGAAGGATTAAGCTGGGAGGATGCATGGGAAGTTACAAGTAAGACTTGTGCTTATACAAACCATACAATCATGGCAGAGGCACTTGAGAAATGGCCAATCGACCTGTTCTCTAAACTGCTTCCACGTATTTACCAGATTGTACAGGAGATCGATCGTCGTTTCCTGATTAAGGTTCGCGAAATGTATCCGGGAAATGAAGAGAAAGTCCGCAAAATGGCAATCCTTATGAACGGACAGGTTCGTATGGCTAACATGGCAATCGTTGCAGGATTCTCTGTAAATGGTGTTGCACAGCTTCATACAGAGATCCTTGAGAAACAGGAACTGAAAGATTTCTATCAGATGATGCCGGAGAAGTTCAACAATAAGACGAACGGTATCACACAGCGTCGTTTCCTGCTTCACGGAAATCCGCTCCTGGCTGACTGGGTAACTGAGTATGCCGGAAATGGCTGGATTACCGATCTTCCGAAGATCAAAAAGATCGCTGAGCTTGCAGATGATACACAGGCACAGAAGGAATTTATGGAGATTAAACACAAAAATAAAGTTCGCCTGGCAAAATACATCAAAGAGCATAACGGCATTGATGTAGATCCGAACTCTATTTTTGACGTTCAGGTAAAGCGTCTGCATGAGTACAAACGCCAGTTTATGAACATTCTTCATATTATGTACCTGTATGACCGTCTGAAAAAGAACCCGGATATGCCGTTCTACCCAAGAACCTTCATCTTTGGAGCGAAAGCTTCCGCAGGCTATGAGCGTGCAAAAGCAATCATCAAACTGATCAATTCCGTTGGGGATGTCGTAAATAACGATCCGACCATCAAAGGAAAGATCAAAGTTGTATTTATCGAGGATTATCGTGTCAGCAACGCAGAGCTGATCTTTGCCGCTGCCGATGTTTCCGAGCAGATTTCCACCGCAAGTAAAGAGGCTTCCGGTACCGGTAACATGAAGTTCATGCTGAACGGTGCCCTGACTCTTGGAACCATGGACGGTGCAAACGTAGAGATCGTTGAGGAAGTTGGAAAAGAGAACGCCTTCATCTTCGGACTTTCCGCAGATCAGGTTATTGAATATGAGAACAACTACACCTACGATCCGATGAGCTACTTCATCCACGATCAGGACATCCACAACGTAGTGATGGATCTGATCAGCGGAAGATACTCAAACGGCGACACCATGATGTTCCGTGATTTGTATGACTCTCTGCTCACACCGAAGAATGCTCCGCGCCCGGATATGTACTTTACCCTGGCAGACTTCAAGTCCTATGCGGCAGCACAGGAGCGTGTTGAGGATAAATACAGAAATACTTCTGCATGGGCAAGAAGCGCGATCCTGAATACCGCACACAGCGGCAAATTCACATCCGACCGTACCATCCAGCAGTATGTAGATGATATCTGGCATCTGGACAAGATTACTGTCAGAAAGTAATCAGAATCAAATATAAGTAGTTAGGGGACACCTGCTTTTCCGGGGAAAACCGGAGGGGCGGGTGTTCTTTTTTTGATGCCCGCTGGAAGGATCTGCATCCCGAAAAATGCCTGCAAAACAGGCATTCTTTTGACATTCTACGGGGAGTGTGGTACACTGTTCGTGTCTATGAACTAAAACAATCTGAAATGTATTGAGGTGAAAAGATTGGATAAAGCTGAATATCAAAGCCGGCTGGAAGAGCTGAACAGTCTGGTAAAAAAAGAGGACTATGAGGGGGCACTTGCAGTTGTAGAAGCCGTTGATTGGCAGCGTGTCAAGAGTCTGCGCACGCTCGGCATGGTAGCGGATGTCTATGAGGCGAACAAACGATATCCGGAGGCGAAGAAGATTCTGCTGATGGCGTATGACCGTTCCTCCATCGGAAAGGGCATTCTGTACCGCCTGGTAGAGGTCTCCGTAAAAATGAAAGACTTTGATGAGGCGATTGACTTTTACAACGAGTTTGAAGCAGTCGCACGTCACGATAATTCCCGGTATCTGCTGAAATACAAGATTTTAAGAGGACAGAAAGCGCCGCTTGAGGAGCAGATTTCCCTTCTGGAGGAATACAAAGAGCGGGAATTTACCGAGAGATGGGCATATGAACTGGCAAACCTTTACAGCAAAGCCGGAGAGACGCAGAAATGCATCGATGCCTGTGATGAGCTGATCCTGTGGTTCAGCGAGGGCAAATATGTGACAAAGGCAATGGATCTGAAAATGAAGTACGAGCCGCTGTCACCGTCCCAGCAGATCAAATACGAGCATCGTTTTGACTACAAAAAGAATGAAGAGCCGTCCGAGGATCCGGAAGCACTTGAAGTGCGGTTAGCCGGAGAGAGCGGAGCCGGTGAAATGGCTGCGACGAAAGAGCCGGCAGAGACGCCGGAAGTAAAACCGGTAAACGGCGGTGTGATGAGCCAGTATGTGGCCGGTGAAGAAGAAAAAGAAGCCGGTTCGCCGTACGAAGCATATGAGAAAACACAGCAGGCCGAGGCAGATGCAGAGCAGGTGCAGGAGTACGAAGCACTGCAGCAGACAGAGGAGCCGATCGAGGAGATTCCGGAAGAGCAGGCGTATGCAGACAGCACGCCGACGTACCTTGGAAATACGATCGATCTTCACACAGAGCTTGCAAAGAGCATCCGCGATGTCTTCTCCTTCCGCGGAAAGAAACAGGAAGAGACGGCAGTCGAGGAAGAGACAAGCGAAGAGCCGGTACAGTACGAAGTAAAAGATCTGGAGCCGGAGCAGCTTGATGTAAACGTAGAGGTATCCCCGGATGCCAACACGACGATCAAGACAAGACCGCAGCCAAAACCGAAGGAAAAAGCCGAGCCGGTAATGCCGAAAGCACCGAAGCCGGAGAAGAAATACGAAGAGCCGGACCTCGAAGCACTGTTCCAGGAGACCGCAGCAAACCTGTCGGAGGAAGTTGCGGAGGAAGAAGCAGAAGAGCCGGCTGAGCAGGCAGCAGAAGCCGAAACTGCAGAGCAGCCGATGGATCCGGAGTCCGAGGCAGAGGCACGGGAAGCGGCAGAGGAGCCGCAGGCGGAAGCTGAGCCGGAAGAAGCAGCAGAACCGGCAGATGAAGCGGAAACCGAAGAGATCACAGAACCGGCGGATGAGGCTGAAACCGAAGAAGCTGCAGAGCCGATGGATGAAGCTGAGATCGAAGAGATTATAGAACCGGCAGCCGAGGCTGAAATCGAAGAAGCAGAAGTTACAGAACCAGCAGTGGAAGCTGAAACAGAAGCAGCCGAGAAGGCTCAGGCGGAAGCCGAAATTGAGGAAACCGTAGAACCGGCGGAGACGCCGTCCATGGATGCAACGGTTGTCATCCCGGATCTGAAACCGGCAGAGGAGACACGGCCGACCATCGATTTTAGTGAGCTTCAGGCAGCGCTGAACGCAGAAGTGCAGGAAGCTGAAAAAGCATCGGAAATCGAACTGCCGGACGAGCCGGAAACTGCGGAAGCAGAACCTGCTGATGAGCCGGAAAGCGAAACAGAGCCGGAAACCCCGGCCGAGACTGAGCCAGCCGATCCGTTTGAGCCGGCAGGAACCCAGCCGATCGAGATTACCCCGGAGGAAATCGAAATCGAAGTTCCGACCGAGCCAAAGCGTGAGCGCGTATCCGATGCGACGATCAACATGAGCATCGAAAAAACAACGGATGCCACCGTTCAGCTGATCCGCGACAACATTCCGGAAGGAACTGTTGCGAAATCGATTGAAGAGGTGCTCCGCGAGGAGACGCCGGAGGAGGCAAGACTCCGCATCCTGAACGACACCCAGCCGGATAAGCTGAGTGATGAGCAGAAAGCGCTGTTTACTTACTTTGCGAAAGTTCCAGGCATGGATATCCAGATTCTGGATGCAATGCATGGTGTTTATCATTACGCAGGCGACCGTACTTCCCGTCATGGAAACATTGCCATTATGGGCGGATACGGTACTGGAAAAACGAAGCTGTCGGAGGATCTCGTCCGTGCAATCTGTGCTGACTTAAAACTTCCGGCAACGAAGATGGCCCGTCTGGATGCATCTGTTCTGAACAAAAAGGACTGTGCGCAGATTGTTTCAAAGCTGGCGGGAGGTTTCCTCCTGATCGAGCGTGCCGGTCTGATGTACCCGGAGACGATCGAGAAGCTGTCGCAGGCAATGGATTTCCGTACAGACAGTCTGGTTCTGATCATCGAGGATGAGAAGGTCAGCATGAGAGGTCTTCTGCGGAATTACCCTGATTTTGCGAAGAAGTTTGAGACGGTCATTTCGATTCCTGTTTTCACGAACGACGAGCTGGTTACGTTTGCCCGCACGTATGCACGTGAGAATGGATACAAGATGGACGAGATGGGTGTGCTTGCTCTGTATACACAGATTGGCAACAATCAGAAGGAGGGCGAGCCGATGACGATTTCACAGGTCAAAGATATGGTGGATCGTGCCATCGCCCATGCAGAAAAGGGAACCCGTAAATTCGGAAGACGCATGTCCAGAAAGCATACCGATGCGGACGACCGCGTGATTCTTTACGAGAAAGACTTTGAGTTCTAAATACATGGAGAATTTATGGAGAAAGTAAAACCGTGGCTCGGGGAGCCGCAGAATACCATAGCCGTACTGCAGAAGTACGGCTTTGTATTTCAGAAAAAGTATGGTCAGAATTTTCTGATCGATCCACATGTGCTGGATAAGATTGTAGCCGCTGCAGGTATCGGACCGGACGATTTTGTTGTGGAAATCGGACCTGGTATCGGTACGCTGACGCAGTATCTTGCGTATGCTGCGCGGAGTGTGTGTGCGGTGGAAATTGACAAGAATCTGATCCCGATTCTGGAGGATACGCTGTCGGATTATGATAATGTTGAGGTTATCAACAATGATGTTTTGAAGGTGGATCTGGCGGCGCTGGCGAAGGAGAAGAACAACGGACGGCCGATCAAGGTTGTGGCGAATCTTCCGTATTATATTACGACGCCGATTATTATGGGATTATTTGAGAATCATGTGCCGGTGGATTCGATTACGGTTATGGTTCAGAAGGAGGTTGCGGACCGGATGCAGACGGGGCCGGGATCGAAGGATTACGGGGCGCTGTCGCTGGCGGTGCAGTATTATGCGGAGCCGTATATTGTGGCGAATGTGCCGCCGAACTGTTTTATGCCGCGGCCGAAGGTTGGAAGTGCGGTGATCCGGCTGACGCGTCATGAGGTGATGCCGGTGGAGACGAAGGATGAGAAGTTGATGTTCTCCATTATTCGGGCGTCGTTTAATCAGAGACGGAAGACGCTGGCGAACGGACTGAAAAATTCGGAGCTGCTGCATTTTTCGAAAGAGGAGATTGAGGCTGCAATCACAGCCTGCGGCTGGCCGCTTACGATTCGTGGGGAGGCATTGAATTTACAGGAGTTTGCGCGGTTGACGGATGAATTGTGTAAATAGAGGGGACGCCTCGCCGTCGCCCGTCCGCCCTTGCGTGATACGCATGGCAGCGGTGGAAAAGCGGGAAAAGGGCATGAAAAAAAGCACCGTTGGCGAAACAGTGCTTTCTTTCATTTTTATTTTTAAAGGAAGGAGAGCCGATTTTCTAATCGGCAATATGAAAAAGAAAATTGTGTAAATAATGTTGGCATTCATTATTTATGCTTTTAGTATACGGGTAAATTATGTTGAAAGCGTGTTCATGTTGTAAAAAAATCATGAACAAATTGTGACTATTCAGAGCCATGCGAAATTTCAGAACAAATTGCGAATCATGCTTGCATGAATGAGCACTTTTTTCTGAAATTTCATATGGCGAGAAGCCACATCAAGATGCAGCGCAGCGGAATCGAGATGGGGCTCTGAACAGGGACTTATTTCTGAGTTACAGGTCCAGCAGCTTAAAGGTGGAAATTCCGAGGAAGTTCCGGGAGCAGAGGCTGATTCCGCCCATGAGGACGGAGACATCCTGCAGGTGAGCCGGGAGGACGTGGAGGTACCAGCGGAGGCGGTTCTGGATTCCGGAGGTGATTTCGTCGATCAGACCTGGGATGTAGTTGGTGAAGGAGCTGTTGATGACGATGACGTCCGGGTTGAAGGTGTGGAGAACCGTGTTCAGGCTGATTCCGATGTAGTGGGTGAAATCCTGCATTACTTTGAGGGCGTTGGGGTTGCCTTCCTGGTAATACTGGATGAAGCGTTCGACGGAGACGTTTTCTAAGCCTTCGGCGGCGGCAAAATCGTTTAGGACGGAGGCTTCGGAGATGTACTGTTCGAGGCAGCCGTGGTTGCCGCAGGGGCAGGGCCGGCCATCGGGGAAGAGGATGGTGTGGCCGAATTCGCCGGCGTAGCCGTTCTGGCCGGTGTAGAGTTCGCCGTCAATGAGGATTCCCATGCCGACGCCTTCGTGGATGTTCAGGAAGATCATATTTTTAAAGTGCTCTGCGCAGGCGGCTTCGCCGATGACGGAGAGGTTGGCTTCATTTTCTACGATGACAGGAACCTGAAATTCTTCTTCGAGGTAGTTTTTCAGGTTGGAGTGTTTCAGATCGTAGTAGGGTGTGAATAAAACGAGGTCGTCGCAGACGACGCCGTAGATTCCGATGGAGATTCCGACGAGGCCGCACGGAGTCTTGTGGAGGTCGGATTTGGTTTTGTGGAGGAGGGAAATCAGGTATTCCTCCAGTGAGAGGGATGGATCAATCGGGTATTCTTTTACAGTACATGATTTTCCCTTCAGATCTCCGGTGAGAATGGTGATCTTTTTTACGCCGAGATCGACGGCGATGATGGAACCGCAGCGATTATTAAAAGTAAGCAGAATCGGTTTTCGACCCATGGAAGTTTTTTCGGCGCTGCCGAGTTCTATGACGAGCTGGCGGTCGAGCAGTTCCTGGACGATGGTGGATACGGTTGCTTTTGTCAGATGCAGCATTTTCGCCAGATCTGCGCGGGAAAGCGGCGGATGGTTGGCGATTGCCTCGAGAACCAGGGCGCGGTTCATGTCTCGTATATATTCCTGATTTCCGGTACTCATAAAAAATCCTCCATTCTGCCGCATTGGCTGTACATCAATCTTAACATAAATGAGAGAGAAATGACAGGGAAAATCGGGGATGGGCAATACGAATAGAAAAATTAACGGAGAAAAACGATTTCTAGACAGAGTAGAGAGTAAGGGACAGAATTAGAAATAAAATATGTGATAAATACACAAAGAAAGTATAAAATAATTCTAAAAAATGTACAGATTCACAGAAGATTCACTGCACGTTCATAATCTGTTCATAATTAATTGGTATAGTTATCTCAGTTCCAAAGGAACAGCGTGTATGCAATCACTACACAATTAAGATTTTTTCATAATAATAGCCCAGGCACCGAGAGGTTCCTGGGCACTCCTCGTTTTTGGGGAATTTTTGATCTTGGGACAGACGGAAATCTGTGTAGACAGGGTAGTGATCTTTTTCTTGACTTTTGCGAGAAGCAGCCTTATAGTATAAATATAATAACAATTACTGTTATCGAAAGATACGAAAGGAAAAAAACTATGTCAACACTCAAGTATAGCAGACAAAGAGAAAGCATCAAAGTCTGCCTTCAGGGGCGAAAGGATCACCCGACCGCAGATATGCTCTATACCGATGTACGGAAAGAATTTCCCAATATCAGTCTTGGCACAGTATACCGGAACCTGTCTCTTCTTTCTGAATTAGGAGAGATCAAGCGTCTTACAACAGGAGATGGCCCGGACCGGTTCGATGGAGATACTTCCACGCATCACCATTTCATTTGCAGAAAATGTCACTGCGTGACAGACCTTACAATGCGTGACATCAGCGAAATCAAGAACGTAGCAGCGGAAAATTTCAGAGGTACGATCGAAGATTACTCTGTGAATTTTTACGGCATCTGCGAGAACTGCAGAAATCACCCGGGGAACGTATAGCATCCCCAGGAAGAAAGAAAAAATTAAAAATAGGTATTGACAAAAAGGGAAGCTTATGCTAAAGTAATATCAGTAACAGTTACTAATATCAAAAATAAAAAACTGTTATAAACCACAAAATTGGAAATGATAAAATTAAATACACAACAAAAAGAAAGGAAAGAAAGACTATGAAAAAATTTGTATGCAGCGTATGTGGATATGTTTATGAAGGAGCAGAAGCACCGGAAGTCTGTCCGATCTGTAAAGCACCGAAAGAGAAATTTATCGAGCAGGGCGGGGATCTGACCTGGGCAGCAGAGCACGTAGTTGGCGTAGCATCCGACGTTCCGGAAGATATCAAAAAAGACCTGAGAGCCAATTTCGAGGGTGAGTGCTCCGAGGTTGGTATGTACCTGGCAATGTCCAGAGTAGCATTCCGCGAGGGATATCCGGAAGTAGGTCTGTACTATGAAAAAGCAGCTTACGAAGAAGCAGAGCACGCAGCAAAATTCGCAGAGCTTCTCGGCGAAGTCGTAACCGACAGCACCAAGAAAAATCTGCAGATGCGTGTAGAGGCAGAGAACGGCGCAACCGCTGGTAAAACAGATCTTGCAAAACGTGCCAAAGCCCTGAATCTCGATGCAATCCATGACACCGTGCATGAGATGGCAAGAGACGAAGCTAGACACGGAAAAGCATTCGCTGGTCTGCTGGCTAGATATTTTGGTAAATAATCAGGAAACCTTTTTGGGGGGCGGAATAAAATCTGCCCTCCTTTTTCCGTTGTTTACAATTTTTACTTGGGATTGCGAACTTGTTTCGAATTACCTGTTGTTTACAAATGAACATAGAAAGAAAAAGCGAGGTTTTCACCATGGAAAAACAGACAGGCTGTGTCCACATCTACTGTGGGGATGGAAAAGGAAAGACGACTTGTGGTATGGGACTCTGCACGCGTGCGGCAGGGTATGGATACCGTGTTTTGATTTATCAGTTTATGAAAGATAACAGCACGAGCGAGCGGAAGGTGCTCTTGCTGTCGCCGAATGTGACGTTTGTGCCGGGGCAGGACAAGATAAAGTTTTCGTTTCTGATGACACCGGAGGAGAAGGCAGAGCAGAAACGGTATTATGAAGAGCAGTTTCAGAAAGTGACAGAAAAAGCAGTTCAGGAAGAATACGATGTACTGTTTCTGGACGAGCTGGTTTATACGATTGGAAGCAAACTGTTTGATGAGCAGCTCCTTCTGGATTTTCTGGATCACAAGCCGGAGAAGCTGGAAGTGATTCTGACAGGGCAGGGACCATCGGAGGCGCTGATTGAGCGGGCGGACTATGTTTCGGAGCTGAAAAAAATCAAGCATCCGTTTGACAAGGGTCTTGCGGCAAGAGATGGAATCGAGCGGTAACGCTGAAAAAACAAGAAAAAAGATACTGTTTTGCGGGGAAGATGATTCCATGCAGAACAGTATCTTTTTTTTGATTTTGCGGGCAATGAACCAAAATCTGTGATGGAACAAGTTTCTGGTGATTGCCGCGATAACCTGAGAAGTATCTGGAAGCCGCTGTAAGACAGAAAATAACGTTATTATTTCGCACCGCGATCCGCAATCATTTTCGTGGATTTCTTCACGCAGTACAGACATGTCGGTGCGATATAGCAGCAGGCGGCGAGCCACGCAGCCTGATCCGCAAAGCAGATTGCGGTGAAGCCAAACGCACCGACAAATCCCAGGCAGACAATCGTCCGTGCCAGCATCTCCATTACGCCGGAGAAAACGGCTCTTCCCGAGTAGCCAAGTCCCTGCGTTACCATACGGCAGACATTCAAAATACCAAGCATCCAGTAGAAAAATCCGAGGCAGCGCAGATATTTTGCCGAAGCGTTGATTGCTTCAAAAGCAGAGCTGACAATAAAGAGCTTTGTCAGCGGCCGTCCGAACAGAATCATGATGACACCCGCAAACGCACCATAGCCGACACCGACAAGCACACCCTGGCGGAGTCCCTGATGGATTCGCTTTGACTGGCCGGCTCCGAGATTCTGACTGCAGAAGACGGAAGCCGCGGTACTGATCGCATCAAACGGGCACATCATAAACTGTTTGATTTTCATAGCAGCTGTGAACGCCGAAACATAAACACTGCCAAGTCCATTATTCGCTGACTGCATTACCAT
>OGJX01001656.1_pt1 | contig 12258 bp, 10 predicted proteins | sample 1572381 | NCBI WGS metagenome assembly OGJX01 (sample SAMEA2582085, study PRJEB24529) | metagenome | biome: Human gut stool | place: China | collected 2011
GACAAAACGATTTCGAGTCGTTCTCGTTACGACCACTTCGATACATCTCCATATTCATAGCTATATAATTATAGCAAAAAGCCGCCGTTCCGTCAACACTTTCTGCCGGAGGGACCCACAGCGTCAAAGGAAGCTTCTGGTCAGGGATAAGCGGAAGCCGCTGCCTCCCTCTGCGGGGACGGACACCCTCTTTTTCGTCTCTGCTCCGGGGCATCTTTTTCATGCTGTGCTGTCGTTTCCAAGGGCCAGATTGTAAAATCGTGGAATCATCGTCTGGATTTTCACAAAATATTACTATTTTGCCAAAAGATTGTACAAACTCTCCCCCCCTCTGATGTGCTATACTGAAATCAACAACCGGCCTGTTTCCGGCATTTCTTCTGCCATACAGGCCGCCGAAACAAAGAAGAAAACCAGAAGGAGCAGTATCGATGAGAGAGATCATTTCCTTGAACGAAAACTGGACCCTGTCCTTCCCCAAGGGCGAGCGTCCCACCGAGCAGGTCACCCTGCCCCACACCTGGAACGCCATCGACGGCCAGGACGGCGGCAACGATTACTGGCGGGGCACCTGCGTCTACCGCACCAGTTTTGCGGCTCCGGCCTTTGAGGAGGTCAGCCAGCAGGTCTGGCTCCGGCCGCACCTACGTTGAGGTGCTGGCAGCTGCTCTGGCCGCAACCGTGAAGGTCAACGGCCAGGTGGCAACCACCCACGAGGGCGGCTTCTCCATCTTCCGTGCCGATGTCACCGACCTGTGCCACGAGGGCGACAACGAGCTGACCATCGAGGTCTCCAACGAGGACACCCCCTCCATGTACCCCGCTTCCGCCGACTTCACCTTCTACGGCGGCCTGTACCGCGGCGTGAACCTGATCAGCGTGCCCGGCACCCACTTTGACCTGGACTACTTCGGCGGCCCCGGCATCAAGGTCACCCCCAAGCCCACCGAGGACGGCGGTGCCACCTTTGAGATCGAGAGCTGGGTCACCAACGGCGAAGAGGCCTATACCGTGATGTACAGCATCGAGGACTGCTACGGCAACGAAGTTGCTTCCGGCGTGCGCCCCTGCGACAGCACCAAGGTCACCCTGTACGTTCCCGATGCCCAGCTGTGGAGCATGGACGAGCCCAACCTGTACACCGTGACCGCCCGCCTGCAGAAGAACAACGAGACCTTTGATGAGATTTACGCCAACGTGGGTGTCCGCAGCTATACTGTGACCCCGAACGACGGCTTCTCCATCAACGGCGTGCCCACCCCGCTGCGCGGCGTGGCTCGCCATCAGGATCGTCTGTACAAGGGCAACGCCCTGACCGCTGAGGATCACTACGAGGATGCCATGCTCATCAAGGAGCTGGGTGCCAACACCATCCGTCTGGCCCACTATCAGCACAGCCAGGACTTCTACGACGCATGTGACGAGCTGGGCTTCGCCGTCTGGGCTGAGATCCCCTTCATCAGCGTCTTTAAGAAGGACCCCTCCGCTCACCAGAACTGCCGTCACCAGATGACCGAACTGATCATCCAGAACTACAACCACCCCTCCATCATGTTCTGGGGCCTGTCCAACGAGATCCTCATCGGCGGCATCTGCCAGGAGCTGGTGGACAACCACCACGACCTGCAGAAGCTGGTGCGTGAGCTGGATCCCACCCGTCTCACCACCATTGCCCACGTCTCCAACACCCCTGTTGACGGCCCCATGCATCACATTACCGATGTAGAGAGCTACAACCACTACTTCGGCTGGTACGGCGGCAAGATGGAGCAGAATGGCCCCTGGCTGGACAAGTTCCACGCCGAGCACCCCGACATCTGCATCGGCATCTCCGAGTACGGCACCGAGGGTATCATCAACTGGCACAGCAACGATCCTCAGTGCAAGGACTACACCGAGGAGTATCAGGCACTGTACCACGAGCATCTGGCTCAGGTGTTCGAGGATCGTCCCTGGGTGTGGGCTACCCACTGCTGGAATATGTTCGACTTTGGCTGTGCTGCCCGCCACGAGGGCGGCGTTGCAGGCCGCAACAACAAGGGCCTGATGACCATTGACCGCAAGACCAAGAAGGACAGCTACTTTGTCTACCAGGCATACTGGTCCAAGCTGCCCATGGTCCACATCGCCGGCCGCCGCCATGCACAGCGCGCAGGCGAGACCACCGAGATCAAGGTCTACTCCAACCAGGACACCGTTGTGCTGTACGTCAACGGCAAGGAAGTCGGCCAGCAGACTGCACACCGCGTGTTCAAGTTCAATGTTGCTCTGGAAGAGGGCTTCAACACCATCCTGGCCGTTGCCGGTGACGTAAAGGATTCCATCACGCTGGAAAAGGTCGAGAAAGAGCCCGATTACTACACCCTGCCTGAGTTCAACGAGCGTCAGGAGGGCGTTGCCAACTGGTTCAAGCAGGTCGGCAGCCTGGATCTGAAGGCTCCGATGGAGTTCCCCGAGGGCTATTACAGCATCAAGGACAGCATGGAGGATCTCTCCAAGAACGAAGAGGCTCTGGCTCTCGCTACCAGGGCTGTCAAGCTGGCCACCAACTTTGACATCAAGCCCGGCGTTGGCATGTGGGATATGATGAAGCGCATGACCCCTGAGGCTATGGCTAAGATGATCAACATGCCCGATGGCTTTATCGAGAGCCTGAACGCACAGCTGATCAAGATCAAGAAGTAAGTACTTCCTGCATCTGAACACCAAAAACGAACGAACCGCCCCGGCACTGCACAAAGCAGCCCTGCCGGGGCGGTTTTTATATGCGGCAAATGGCAAGATGAATCAGGCCGCCGAGATGGTCAATTTCAAGCCCAGCTGCTGGAAGATCTTCAGCAGGGTATCCAGATTGGGCATCGTTTTAAAGGATTCGATCCGTGCCACCGAGGATTGCGGAATGCCGCACCTCGCTGCCAGTTCCCGCTGGCTCAATCCCATCGCATTGCGCTGCTCTACCATTGCTTTCACGATTGCAGACATCGCTTCCGCTTCCCGGATATCCTTTGCAATGTCCGGGTCAACAGCTGCCACATGCTCCTTATAATCGTTCCAGGTCCTCATATTCATTCACCCTTTCTTGCAAGCCAATCATCACGTTCCGCTTTTGCTCGTTCAATTTCACGCCGCGGTGTTTTTTGCGATTTCTTCCGAAACTGGTGCAACAGCACAAACCGGTCACCCCGCCAACAGAAGTAGAATACCCGGTTATTTCCCGGACGCAGCTCCCAGATGCCATCCATCAGATGCTTCGTCACATTCTCGGAAAGCCGTGTTCCGTTGTCCTGCAGCAGCTGGATATACAACACGATCTGTTTATACTGTATTCGCGCATCCTTATTGGATGCGCTTTTTATCCGCAGCTCTTCCAAAAAGTCCCACAGTTCGGAAACGCCTCTGTCGTTCTCGTAAAATTCGACTGTATACATTCATGTTCCTCTTCTATGTGCGGCTTATCCCTCAGCCTTATGATAGCACATTTGCTATCAGTCGTCAATCTGTTTTCTCATCTCCCACACTCTCTTGCAAGCCAAAAGGGCCCTGCGGCATTTGCAGGGCCCTTTCGGTTATGGGAGATCATGAAATATCAAAGCGGTGGCAGCCGCAGGGACATCGGGGAGTGGAACCGGCTCATTTTATTGTGGCACAGCCGGAGCTCCATACCATACGATCTCAGCCTGTGGCTCAGCGCTTCTTGCTGCGCTTCTTCTTGCGCGGGGCAGAGCGGGCAGGGTTCTGGGTGGGAACAGAATCATTGGAGTGCTTCTGCTCCATCCGATATCTGACGTAATTGGGAATCACGACCGCGATCACAATCAGCAGGATCCAGACCAGGATGCTGGGCTGCTCGTGGTTGGTGTTGAACAGAAACTGCATGACATTATCCATAGGGTGTTTTCCTTTCCGGCCCAGCAGGCCGCCAGAGGGCTTTTTACAGCCAGATGTTGCCGTCCTCGTCCGGTTTCATGGGCACGGCAATGATGAAGTCCACGATGGTCATAGCGGCGGAAAAACCACTCCAGAAGGTTGCCAGATACAGCAGGCCCAGCACCGGACGCTTGGCATAGAACTGGTGCGCACCAAACGCGCCCAGAATGCACAGGCGCATATACTTCTTGCGGCTGACACAGTGCTTTTCACGGTGTTCTTTCCAGTATAACAGGTGGTCGATGGTGTTCCAGATGAACCCATGGTCCGGGTCCTTTACCCACTGTGTCTTTTCTTCCATTTACGATGTACCTCTTGTCTGAATTTTGTTCCAAAAGCAGAAAACCGCCCGCCGCAAGGGCGAGCGGTTTTTCTATTTGATTTTACAGGTTTCCGCAGAAAATTGCAAGTACCAATTAGGCGTTCTCAGCCATGGTCTTCATCTTGATCTGAGCGACCTCGTCCTGGATCTCAGCCATCTTCTCCTTGGTCAGGGGGTAGAACTTCATAGCGATCAGGTTGCAGACCAGACCCAGCATGATCATGCCGTAAGCGCAGAAGACAACGCCCACACGCAGGCCCGGGGTAACAGGGTCACCCATAACGGGGTTGTGGTCGGTGAAGCCGCACATGCTGAACATGACACCGGCGACCATGGGAGCGAAAGAGGAGACCATCTTATCCACAAAGCTGAACAGGGTGCCCATCAGGCCGGGGACGTACTTGCCGGTACGGTAGACTTCGTAGTCAGCGCAGTCAGCGGTCATGGGGATAACGATGTTACCGGAGATCCCCTGGAAACCAGCAGTGATGATGGTAAAGACCAGATAGATGATCAGGAAGTAGCCCCAGTTCAGAGCACCAGTCTCGGGGTTGGAGGTCATGGTGGTAGGATCACCGAACAGCCACAGAGCTGCCAGGATACCATTGGTGATCAGACCGCCCACAGAACCGATCAACATAGCCTTGCGCTGACCCAGACGGGTAGCAAAGAAGCTGATGAACAGGAAGCACATGATGGTGCTGGGGATGGTCACCAGACCGGTAACATTACTCTGCAGCAGGTTGGAACCGGCGATGCAGGCGAACATGGCGACCATGACGGCGCTGGACTTTGCAGAAGAACCCAGCTTATCGGTAGATGCGGACAGGACCAGCATCTGGATGGCGCGGTTGTTCTTCAGGGTATCCCAGTAATCCTTCAGGCCGACCTTGACAGGTTTGCCGGTGCCGAAGAACTCGGAACGATCCTTGGGAGCGATGGAGATCACAGCGATGGTGGTGAAGATCGCAGACATGACAGCGGTCATCTTCCACAGGGTGTCAAAGAACTCCAGAGATGCGTAACCGCCCACATCGTTGTAGCTGTTGGCGATACGGGGAATGATGATGCCCAGGATAGCAAACACCAAGGTGTTATACACACCGTCGAAAGAAGCGAACATGGGGCGCTGTTTGGGATCGTTGGTCACACAAGACTGAGCAGACTTGGTAACGACACACTGGCAGGTGTAGCCCAGGTAGTAGACCATCAGAACGACCACATAGAAGGGGAAGCGGGCTGTCTGAGGCAGCTTGTGGGTCACATGGAATGCGACCCAGCTGGTGACGCACAGGATGATCTGACCGATCACGATGAACGGACGGTTCTTACCGAACTTGCCGTTGGTCTTATCGACCATGAAGCCGATGAACGGGTCGGTGACACCGTCCCACATACGCATCATCATGGTCAGGGAGGAAGCGACCATCATGCCAACGCCGACCCAGCCCATCAGGTAGTAGGTAGCGTAGTTCATCATCATCAGATAAACGTTGGTTGCGGTGTTATTCAGCGCGTAGCCTGCGATACGCCACAGGGGAACGCGGTGGATGCCGTTGTGCTCATAGTCCTTATCATAGAACTTATCCGGCAGACTTCTGGTTTTTGCCATTTCATTCTCTCCTTTGTTCACACAGGAACATTCTCCGTTTTCTCCATGGGGCTTACAGCTGCCACTGCGTACCAGCCCGTCCGAAGCTTTATGTCTATATTATGAACGCTTTTTGATCTATCTGTTAGTAATATTTTAAGGTAAAACAGGTCAATTTTACGATTATGGGAAAAGTTTCACTAATGTGAAAAATTCTATTGTGCTTATTGCACAATCAATTGATATACTAGTATAGCACAACGCCAGTTAGCTGCCACTATGTTCTGTGCCGGAGAACGGGCCTGCAAACACCAGAAAGGGCCCACGGCAAATGCCGCAGGCCCTTTCTGGCGCTAGGAGGTAAATGAATGAATAGAGGAAGATGTCAGATCAGGATGTCGCCGTTCTCATCGGCCTGCATGGGCAGTGCAATGAGAAGGTCGGTCACGCAGAGGAAGAAGGGCACCACGCTCCAGAAGAACAGGGTGTAGAAGGCCGCCAGCGCATACCGCTTTTCATAGTAGCGGTGGCCGCCGCACCAGCCCAGAAACAGGCAGAGCAGAAGGTACTTCTTCTTGTTCACCTTGTGCCTTACGCGGTTCTTTTTCCAATCGTGATACTTACCAATGAGGCCCGGGCTCTTCTCCTTTTCGAGATCGATGCCGGCTTCCAGCTTGGCATCCTGCAGCGCCAGCTCCGCCTTGATAAAGTCATCCCGGGTCAGCTCCTCGCCGGTCTCCAGCTTGTGGAACACATCGTCCGTTACCTGCTGGCGGCTGCCGGTGCCGTAATAGCCGGTGCTCCAATCGTCCTTTTCCTCGTCGTAGTGCTCCACATCGCCCAGCAGCTCGCCGGTGGTGGGGGCCTTTTCCGGGGCCTCAGCGGCGGGGGCCGGGGTGATCTCAGGGGTCTGGTTCAGCTTGTTTTCTTCTGCCATAGTGGTATTCCTTCCGGGTCTCAGGGTATCAGAAAGTCCTGCGGCAGAGGATGGCCCGCCGCAGGACATTTCCGGTTACGATGCAGGACAGCGGCGCTGTCCCGGATTCAAAATTTCCGCAGGGAGATGGTTGGCCTTAAGCCTGCTTTGCAGCAGCCTCAGCCTTGATGCGGCCGATCTCAGCCTGGATCTCTGCCATCTTCTCCTTGGTCAGGGGATAGAAGTGCATAGCCACAACGTTGCACAGCCAGCCAACGATGGGCAGCAGGACGAAGCAGCCGATGGTTGCCCAGAAGATGCCGTCAGAGTACGGAGTCATGGTGTCGGGCAGAGCGTCCTTGAAGCCGACCATGGAGTAGAACAGAGCCACAACGGTAGCAGCCAAAGAGGAGACCAGCTTATCCACGAAGCTGAACAGGGTGCCCATCAGGCCGGGAACGTACTTACCGGTACGATAGACCTCGTAGTCAGCGCAGTCAGCGGTCATGGTGATAACGATGGAGGAGGACAGTGCCTGCACGCCGGACCATGCGATGACCAGCAGCACGAAGATCAAAGCGGTGGTGGTCCAGCCGGTGAACAGGGTGCCCCAGGTGTCAGGACGGATCAGGCGGAATGCGGGCAGAGAGAACTTGGAAGCATCGCCCTTGGGGTTGAAGAAGAACAGGAACAGGGTGATGGCGATGGAGCCGATGATGCCGCCCCAGGTACCCACCAGCATGGATGCCTTCTGGCCCATCTGACGAGCGATCTTGTTCATCAGCAGCAGAGAAATCAGGCAGATGGGGATAGAGGTGATCTGAGAGTAGCTGGAGAATGCGGCATAGTTGCCGAAGATGATGCCGAACAGGCAGATCATAACGGTAGCGTTGCTCTTGGTGGACATGAACAGCTTATCGGTAGATGCGGAGACCACCAGCATCTGGATGGCACGGTTGTGAGCCAGGGTGTCAACGTAATCCTTGATGCCGACCTTCTGGGTGGTGCCCAGACCGAAGTACTTCGGATTGTCCTTACGCCACAGGGCGATGATGGCGCAGACTGCAAAGACAGCGGACAGGCCGCCGAACATCAGCTGCATGGTGGTGAACAGGCCGGGGTTGTAGAAAGCGGACAGGCTGCCGCCGGACTTCTCCACGATGCCTGCCAGAGCAGGGTTCTGTGCCACCAGAGAAGCGATCTCGGCAGCGTTGGCCTCGGCAGTCAGGGTGAACTTGGGCACCAGGACATCGGTGACAATGATGGGGAACATGATGTTCATCAGAACAATGTTATACACAGTATCGCACATTGCGAAGATGGGGCGCTGCTTGGGATCGTTGGTCAGGCAGGTCTGAGCAGACTTGGTGACAACGCACTGGCAGGTGTAGCCAATGATGTAGATCATGTAGATGATGATGAACGCAATAAAGCGGACACCAGTGCCCATCTTGGGGATGAAGTTGAACATCACGAAGGTGGTGGCGAACATGATGATCTGACCGATGACAATGAACGGACGGTTTTTGCCGAACTTGCCGTTGGTCTTATCGACCATCATACCAACGAACGGGTCGGTGACACCGTCCCAGACACGCATGATGGTAACAATAGAACCGGCCAGCACGGATGCCAGACCGACGATACCGATCAGGAAGTAGCTGATGTAACCGACCACGACCATGTAGGTGTTGGTGGAGGTGTTGTTCAGAGCGTACATCATGATCTCCCACATTTTCGCTCTGTGGATGCCGTTTTCTTCAAGCGGCTGTTTGACCTTTGCCATAGAGAAGCTCTCCTTTCAATTCTGCGGCCGGTGTGCTGCCACTCACTCCGGCCTTTCATTCGGTCCCCCGTGGGCTGCGGCTGCCACATCGCGAACCGGGGGATTTTTATGTATACATTATGAACTATCCCTCAAATTTCTGTTAGTAAAATTTTGTGGGAAAACAGGACAATTTTACTCTCCTTGGGCGAAATCAACAGTTTTAAAAAACAGCGTTCGTCATTTTGCACATGATTGTAAGATGCTAGTACAGCACATTTCACAAAACAGGCTTGTGTTCCAACTGCGCACAAAAAAGAATACAAGGAAAGTGCGGAAATATCCAAAAAATTTTCTAGTTATTCCGCGCGGCGGCCTATTATAATAGGTATAGCATCTGCGGCTCTGTGGCATGGGCCGCCGCATTCAAAAGAAAAGGAGAAAACACTATGGCAGTGAAAGCATCCGAGCGCGTAAAGCGCTATCAGAACCCCAACGGCCCCACCATCAGCACTGTGGAGCGCAAGGTCATCGAGCAGGACGGCCTGTATTTCAAGGACATCGACGGCACCGGCACCGTCAGCGCAGTCAACGACTGGCGCCTGACCCCGGCTGAGCGCGCCGAGGCCTATGTCAAGGTTCTGACCACCAGCGAGAAGATCGGCCAGATCTTCACCTCCGACTGGCGCATGGGCCCCAAGTATCCTTCCCCCCGTCTGGCCGCCAACGGCCACAAGCCCGTGGCGGACGAGAGCGGCCTGCTGGATGAGGCACCCGTGAACGTCTCCGACAGCATCTTCGGCTCCCAGTCCCTGCCCAGCACCTCTGACATGGTCAAGAAGAGCTTCAACCGCCATGTCATCCTGCGCGAGAGCCCCACGCCCGGGGATCTGGCAGATTACCTGAACCAGCTGCAGTACCTGACCGAGACCTGTAATCACTTTGTTCCCATGCAGGTCATGTCCAACAGCCGCAACGAGAACGGTGAGGTCGTGTTCGGCATGAACGATGCCACCGGCGTGTTTGCCACCTATCCCGGCACCCTGGGCATTGCTGCTGCCGTCAAGGGCACCGCACGCATCGACATCATCGACAAGTTCGCCGACACCATCCGCCGCGAGTGGAATGCCTGCGGCCTGAAGAAGGGCTACATGTACATGGCCGACTGCGTCACCGACCCCCGTTGGCAGCGCACCTTCGGCACCTTTGGTGAGGACCCCGCACTGATCGAGGAGATCTTTGACCACCTGATCCCCGGCATCCAGGGCGGCAGCAACGGCGTTACCCCCGAGGGTGTTTCCATGACCGTGAAGCACTTCCCCGGCGGCGGTGCCCGTGAGAACGGCTTTGACCCCCACTATGCAGCAGGCCAGTGGAACATCTACGCCACCCCCGGCTCCCTGCAGAAGTACCACATCCCGGCATTCCGCGCAGCCATCCGCCACAATGCCGAGTCCATCATGCCCTACTACTCCAAGCCCAGCGCCGAGAAGAGCGCTCCGCAGGAGGACTTCAACGGCAACCCCATCGAGCTCCAGCCCTACGGCTTTGCCTACAACAAGGTGTTCATCGACGGCCTGCTGCGCGGCCAGATGGGCTTCAAGGGCTACATCAACTCCGACACCGGCATTGTTCACAATATGTGCTGGGGCGTTGACATGCTGGACGAGCCCGAGCGCATCGGCTATGCTGTCACCCAGAGCGGCGTGGACCTGATCTCCGGCCTGCTGGACAACGAGCTGGGCCAGGAGAGCTACGCCCGCGGCACCAACGACTACTACGACACCCACGCGGTGCCCGCCGGTTTCAAGAAGGAAGATCTGGTGCTGACCGATGCCAGCCTGAACCGCGCTGTCAGCCGCACCCTGACCGAGCTGTTCCGTCAGGGCATGTTCGAGGACACCTACGCCGATCCCAAGAAGGCCGCCGAGGTCGTTGCTACCAAGGCCGACTGGGAGGAAGCTTCCCGCGTGCACCGCGAGTCCGTTGTCCTGCTGAAGAACGACGGCACCCTGCCCCTGAAGGACGGCACCAAGGTCTACGCTGAGGCCTTTGGCAAGAGCGCCGAGGCCGGTGAGGCCGCCACCAAGGCCCTGCGCGAGATGCTGGGCAATGTCACTCTGGTGGACACCCCCGATGAGGCCCAGGTGGCCCTGCTGATGGTCAGCCCCCAGTCCGGTGCATACTTCAACGCCACCCCGGGCTACCTGGAGCTGGACATCTGCGAGGACAAGACTGTCTGCAACGTGGATGAGAGCGGCAAGCCCACCACCGAGACCCACAAGGAGACCACTCTGGTGGGCGCAAACCGTCTGGCCGGTATCGCTGCTGCGGTCCACGCACACGGCGGCAAGGTCGTTTCCAACATCAACTGCCCGCTGGCCTGGGAGGTCGGCAATGTGGAGAAGGTCTCCGACGCTCTGACCGTCGGCTTTGACACCTACCCCTCCGCAACGCTGGATGTGATGTTCGGCCGCTTTGCTCCCGTTGGCAAGCTGCCTCTGACCCTGCCCAAGGGCGACGAGGTGCTGGCTGTGAACGCGGACGGTGTCTGCATCAGCCCCAACGATGTGCCCGGCTTTGCAAAGGATGCCTACATGCCCGACAGCATGAAGGACGAGAACGGCAAGGCTTACGCCTACCGTGATGCCGCAGGCAACTACTACGAGATGAACTTCGGCCTGACGTTCTGAGGGCAGCCCTCTCCGTCTCGCCCAAACCAAAGGAGATACTTTCCATGGCACAAACGCAGAAAAAACAGCAGGATATGGGCACGGGTGACGTGAAAAAGCTCCTGCTTCAGCTGATGATCCCTGCCGTTGTGGCGCAGGTGGTCAACCTGCTGTACAACATCGTGGACCGCATCTACATCGGCCACATCCCGGGGATCGGCGCGGCGGCTCTGACCGGCGTGGGCCTGTTTACCCCCATCCTGATGCTTCTGAACGCCTTTGCCATGCTCATCGGCTCCGGCGGCGCGCCCCGCACCGCCATCGCCATGGGCCAGGGCGATAAGAAGCAGGCAGAAAAGATCGTCAGCAACAGCTTCACCATGCTGCTGCTCTTCTCGGTCGTCCTGACCATCGTCTTTTACGCCGCCGCACCCACCCTGCTGCGGCTGTTTGGTGCCAGTGACACCACCCTGCCCTACGCTCTGGCTTACAGCCGCATCTACATTCTGGGCACCATCTGCGTGCTGATCGTGCTTGGCATGAACACCTTCATCACCGCGCAGGGCTTTGCCAAGATCAGTATGCTGACCACCGTCATCGGCGCGGTCATCAACATCGTGCTGGACCCCATCCTCATCTTTGGGCTGGGCATGGGCGTAAAGGGTGCTGCCATTGCCACCGTGCTGAGCCAGGCAGTGGGTGCCATCTGGGTCATCCGCTTCCTCACCGGCCCCAAGACCATCCTCAAGATCCGCAAAGAGGACATGAAGCTGGAAGGGAAGATCATCATGCCCGTGCTGGCACTGGGCATTTCCACCTTCGTCATGCTCTCCACCGAGAGCCTGCTGTCCATCAGCTTCAGCTCCAGCCTGGCCCGCTACGGCGGTGACGTGGCCGTGGGTGCCATGACCGTGATCACCAGCGCCTCCCAGCTGTGCACCATGCCCATCTCGGGCATCTGCCAGGGCGGCCAGCCGGTGATGAGCTTCAACTTCGGTGCGGGCAAGAAGGATCGCGTCAAGCAGGCGTTCCGCTTCCAGCTGACCCTCTCCCTGGGCTACACCA
>OGJX01001659.1_pt1 | contig 12245 bp, 6 predicted proteins | sample 1572381 | NCBI WGS metagenome assembly OGJX01 (sample SAMEA2582085, study PRJEB24529) | metagenome | biome: Human gut stool | place: China | collected 2011
GCTTACCGACCTCTTCGGGAGTGTATCCTTCCGGGAAGTCCGTCAGCAATTTAGTCTGAGCTGATAATAGTTGAAAAGGTAACAAGAGCAATAATAAAAGTAGTTTTTTACACATAACGACTTATTTTTATTTATTATACAATTATAGAATATCTACGGGAGTTATTTAACCTTCAGGTTCTTTACATTGTCGCACACGGCCACTGCTATTCTTGAGTCCGCACAACCATAATAAAGATATAACTTCTTCTTGTAATATGCCAGTCCCTCGATAAATACTGTTCCATCTTTGTATTGCCCGCTCTTCTCAAAAGGTGCTTCAGGCACAAAGAAAGGTTTGTCCAACCGGTCCAGTACTTTATAAGGATCATTATTATCAAATAAAAATTGTCCGGCGCAATAAGCACCTGCCGGATATGAGGTATCCCTGTCCTTTCCTGCATTTTTTCCATTATACAGAAGCACAATACCCTTTTTGGTTCGTATAGCCGGAGGTCCGCATTCTGTCATCTGACAGTCAAAATGCCCTTTACGCGGTCTCGCCAACTTCTTTAATTCATTCTTTTCGTCCAGTACCGGATACCAGTCTACAAGGTTGTCAGAAGTAGCCGCGTGAACAGCATACTCTCCCCAGTACATGAAATACTTGCCGTCTACTTTATCAATAACCAACTTTTCTTTCTTTACTTTGGTCAATATAGAAGCGGATTTACTGGCTATCTTAGTGAAGCGTCCATTATATGCCTTTTCAAAAGCAAGTCCATGCTTTGTCCAGTTTTTCAGATCCCGGGAGGTGGCTACAGCGATGCGCGGTGTCTTCCGGTTCCATGCCGTATAGAGCATCACATACAGTCCGTCTTCTGTCATTGCTACACGCGGGTCTTCACAACCACCCGGCCATTCTATACCTTTAAAGTTATCTTCCGCTGGAAATAATACCGGAGTGTCCAGTCTTGTCATTGTGACTCCATCCGTGCTCTCAGCATATCCGATACGTGAAGTCCTTTTACCGATGCCCTGTGCCGAATTATCTTCTGCCCGGTAAAGTACGACTATTTTCCCGTCTTTCACGGTAGCCGCCGGATTGAATGTATCACTCTCTTCCCACTTCACCTGTTGCTTCTGCATCGGACAATAAAAAGAAGTAGGTTGAGGTGAAATTACGGGATTAGCACCTTCAGGACGTACGAAGGGACCGAGTACCCAACTTCTGTTATCCTCCTTACCTGTAGTCGTATCCGTAGAAGGTTTCATGGTAAATCCATATAACATCAATATACCGGTCAGACTAATTACGAGTTTTAGTTTCATCTTATTTTCCTGCTTTATTCATAATAAATCATTTACCTTTACAGCAAATATTGTCCCTCCTCCTTCAATCTTTTACGCAGATAATCAGTATCGATTTTGTGGACATCATTCTTTGCCTGTTTTATAGCATGCACTGCAGCCATTCCGGCAGCTTCGCCAGTCACCAGACAAGGAGGCATTACCCGTAAACTCCCGAATGCTTCTTCATCAGTAGATATACAGCGTCCTGCAGTCAATACATTTTTCAGTCCTTTAGGTGTCAGGCAACGATAAGGGATTCCATGAGATTCTCCTTTTTTATAACGTGTCTCTTTATGACCGGGCTTATGAACATCTATATAATAACAGTTACGTCCGATTTCATCCTCAAAAGTTCTACGTTCTTTCCAGTCCTCTACCGTAAAAGTATAATCACCTTCAATCCGACGGCTATCTCTGACTCCAAGCAAAGAAGCAGTCTTCACCAAAAAAGCACTACCAAAAGTTTTGGGCTGAACATCCTTCATTGCTTCCAAATATTGTCCTGCAATTTGCCGACCTACCATCATTGCCTGCGTAGTCGCCCAAGGATCAGTTGAATCGACATTAGCAAGATGTCCGGCATTGAACTGCACCACATCCGGACCAATAAAATTACTATTAAAATGCTTATCTATCAATGGATATTTCCCAGACTCAATCGCTTTATAAACAGGGCTGTTCTTATTACTAGTATGTAATGAGGGCCCTGTCAGATTGTAGTTATAGCTATCGACATTAGCAAACGAGAAGCATAAAGATGAGCTCTGTACCACCCCACTATCATCTCCTCTCTTGAATGATGCGCCTGCCCATGCCGCCAAATCCCCGTCACCTGTCGCATCAATAAAAACTTTTGCCTTGAAAGCAACAAGCCCGGATTTATTTGCGACAATGATAGCGTCTACCGTTTCATCGGCTGCTTTTTCTACAGCAGCAACTCTTGAGAAGAAGAGTACTCGGGCTCCCGATTCAGCAACCATCTGATCATAAACTGTCATCAGATATTCGGGATTTATACTCACCCAATTCATTTTCTGTTTTCTCTCATGCGGTACTCCTTTCCTCGAAGCTTCAAAAATTTTCTCTGCCAGACCTCTATAAATAATCTTCTCACCATCAGAAAACGGACACCATGCCGGAACCATCCCTGCAGTTCCCATACCACCAAGTTGCCCCATTGCCTCAATCAATAAAGTCTTAGCACCTTCCCTAGCTGCAGAAATTGCAGCGGTACATCCACCAGGTCCACCACCGATTACAATAACATCCCATCGATCGTCCACCGCAATCTTAGTGTTCTTCAGACGTATTTTAGACTGTAGGGTATCGCCATTCACATTAAGGGCAGGAACTGCAAAAGCAGCACTAAGCAGCCCAGCTTTTTTAAGAAAATCTCTTCTAGACGTCATTACAAATTAATTTATTATAATTACTTTTTCATAAAAGTCTCTGCACGCCCTGGTGTAAACAGCTCCCACAAAGAAGCAACAGTCCATCCGGGCGCAAAAATATCATTATAGTATCCTTTACCATTCTTTCCATAATCCCAACTTGTATGTTGGACAACCTCCGGATAATAACCTACCTTTGCAATACCGCACATATGCCCTTCATAAGGTAATAATTGGCGCATAGAAGTTGAAATTACTTCTGCAAAATCTGAAAAGCGAGACTCGTTATACTCGTTCGACAGCCAACGAAGCACATCGGCAAATTCAAACACAAAGACATCGATATGATTATTTTCTACTGATACATTTCCCCAGCCACGTGTTTTCAAACCAATATCACCCAGCATCTGACCGGGAGCAAAAGGAACATCCCACAAATAATACCATGATAAGGCGAAATAAGCGGCTTGCTTTGTCAGGTCAGCATAATGTTTATGTTCCTCTCCCTTAGTAACCAATGAAAGATAATAAGTAGCAGTTGCAGCATAAAGTGATGCTTCTTTATCTTCACAATTCGCATCAAGGGTAGATGAGAAATAATCTGCTTTAGAAATCAATTCTTTCTCCAGATAACCTGCAGTCCGCTTAGCACTATCCAAATAACGTTTATCCTTGAAATACTTATATCCCATCACCAAAGGCAATGTAGCAGAAGGAGTGCTTCCCCCACTTTTATCTACAATAGTGAAATCGTCACGAAACTTACGTGGAAAACTGCCGTCAGCATTTTGCAATTGCAGAAACATATCCAGCATTTTCTTCAATCGTTGTTCCCATTCCGGATGTTTACGTCCTTTTTCTTTTTCATAAGCCAGGAAATGGAAGATTGCATAAAGCCCTTCTGACTGACGACGGATGCTATGAACAGGATCTTCAGAATTCTTATCAAAATTAACCGATTCCTTGAAAAAGCCTGCCTCTGTGAAACCATTCTTCAGGTAACTATCAAAGACTTTAGTACTATTAGCCTTCAAATCCTCCCGGTTACATTCCCAGCCATATTCCCAAGCATTGAATGCATTCAGAAGAACACGACCGATAAAACCGACCTCTGCCTGCCCATTACTTGTACATGCGTCTATCCTAAGATGTATGCCCGAATTATATACCAATGGATATTTATCAACAAAACTACTTACAAAGAATTGGCTAAGAGTCTGCTTCATATACTCAATTGAGTAGGGAGTATCAACAGGCTTGGGAGAATATGTATCATAACAATATTCCCAGGTATGGCGCACAAAATCAGAATAGTCTTTGACTTCACCTTCAACAATTTGCCAGGTCAACAAAATAGTTTCTCCTTTTTTCAGAAGCTGATAAGCAGTCACAGCCGGAGCTAATGTCAATTTACGAATATAACTTTTGGGAGCTTCCCGATAAGGAAAACCGAAAGAAAGAGTAGCAACACCACCTTTATTTTCAAATCCGGTATACCCCAAAGATGTCTTATCCGAAAGAATAATCTCACCTTCCCGATGCGTGGCCAAAGTGCTGTTTACAAACTTATCCAGTCTGTTGACAGTCATAAAACGTTGTGTCTTCTCACAGAAAATTCCCGTAAGAGGTGCACTTAACCTGTCTTCGCTTACAATCCAACTATCTGATGTATGGAATGAAGGAGCCTCTTTGGGTGAACGTAGATTACGTCGATACCAGAACCCCGGCATATAGAACAGGCAGTCATCATGACGAAAGCCGGTTGCCATCTGTTGATTGTAATTAAAATAGACATCTTCCAATGCAGTGATAGATACACTAATACGTAGCCCATCATTACCAGTAACTATATTTTGAGACACAGTCAACGGCATCTTTTCCGAATTCTCCAAATAATAAGTGCCATTATTATTCTGCGATTTCTGAAAAGTCAATGGATAGTGTTTCGCCCCATTTCCAGGTACTTTCAAAGAAATAGATGCAGAAATCGATTCCGGCACATTATTAAAAGCCTCAGCAATAGTGGCACATGCCACAAAAGCCATCCCACAAAGTAAATATTTCAAACTCATATAAAACATGATTGCGAATCAGCCTGTCTGATTCCGTTTGTACTAAATTGTTAAACCAAAGTTAAGGAACATCCTTCACATTGAATAAAAGAAATTGAGCTATAAATAAAAAAATTATCCAAATCAAAAGAAATATCTCCCAAAAGCCTCAATTACTACTCAATACCGGAACAATTACTTTTCCATTAGAGCGGCAGCACACCACAGATAAGGTCCTTGCCCATGATAATCACCCGTGCGGCGTGGACGGTCATAATAATACTGTTTACTGTTCTTCTTATTCGTACCCACGCAAATTTCTCTCACTTGATTTTTATCATTAAGATATGAGACTAAAGCTATCCACGCCTTACGAGCAGCAGGAGCATATTCTTCAGCATTCAACCATCCATTCTTAACTCCCTTGATAAAAGCAAAAGTGAACATAGCCGATCCTGATGTTTCAGTCCAACAGTCAGACTGGTCAATCAACTGATTCCACAAGCCCTCCGGATTCTGATATTTCTTCAGACTTTCCATCATTGTCCGATAGCCCTGCAAAATACGAGGACGGTCTTTGTGATTTTTAGGCAAACACTGAAGTAATTCCGTCATTCCGGCAGCCATCCAGCCATTTCCGCGCCCCCAATAATAAGGTACATCCGGTGCATGATAGAAAAGACCGTTCGGACGTTGCAACTCATCCAGATACATCACCATCTCTTTAGCTGCACGATCAATATATTTTTTATCCTTCGTCACTTTATAAGCACGAGTCTGCACAATTGTAATCATATACATATCATCAATCCACAAACGTGTTTGCCAGGAATATCCTTTTTCAGCCCATTCCTTTTCCTCCGGTTTCGCATTTGCAGGCACTTTCCATTGAGAATCGGCATAAGGCAATCCTAAATACCAATATTTCTTATCCTTCGTCACAAGATATAACTCAAGTGGCAAACTCCCAAACATATTCACATCAACATGATTCATAATAGGTTGCAACGCTTTCTCCTCGGTAAACAGAGGTTCAAACTTATCTTGCAAACGATTGAGAAGTTCTTTATCTTTTGCAAGATAAGCATACCGTAAAGCCCCGTTCCAATAGAAAGTCTCCGGATAACCAATCCATTTTCCGACATGAAGCGCATGTTTCTCTGTCAGAAAACGATAGGCCAATCGCTTACCTATTTCCTCCGGAGTAGAGCCCTCCGGGAAATCTTTCAACATACTCGTTTGAGCAAACAACAACTGAAAAGGAATAAAAAATAATAATATTAATACCTTCTTATACATAAATACCTAATCTTTATTTATTCAACAATATATCTTTCGATTCAACATTATATCCATCTACCCGCAAAAGCATCTTATCCACCCCTTCTTTACAATCCACCTGAAAACGGATTTCTTTAAATTCGCCGGGCATCAAATAAAAATATCCGTCATCAAAATAAGCAGGACGAATGGGCGCATCTGTTTTTGCATTCCTCAAAGTCAATGCTATTGCGGCTGCCAGATATTGTCCTGGATTTTTCACAATAAGTTTACCCTCATAATGATTTGCTTTTTTCGCAAAATTCTTCACAGATACATTCACCGAAGCAACCGGTAAATCAGTCAGAACCTTTCCATCCCATTCCTTTTGATTGAGCCAATAGACATTATCATCCAACAACTTTCCATCATTTGTTGTCAATACCAGCTTTACCCAACTGAAATCAGGAAGACCTTTTATATCCTCTAATTGTGCTACAGGAGTCAGTGCATTAGCTGTCACATGACTTACCTTCTGTTGTGAGGAACGTATCTTTTTTCCTACTTTATCGTAAACCACGACTTCCACTTTCAAATTCCGATATTCTTTCAGCGTAGTATTAATAATATCAACTTTATGTTGACTATTAAGACTCATCTGAATATGAAGAGGACGGCACGCCTTTTGAGTGCCATAATAGGCACCGGCAGTTTCGCCATTTGAACTGTAATTCTGCCAAACCATACTGGGCCATGCAGGATGGCTCATCCACAATAGCACCCCGGAAGCATCATTCCACATCTTACTATTCCATGCTTCAAAAATAGCCCGATGGCTTTCGTAATTAATCAATTGTGCTTTCTTGCAGAAATCATCCAAGTTATCAGAAGGTCCCAATTTACGATCCATCCCTTCCTTATAAAGCTCACTAAAAGTCTTACTACCATATCTATGATTATGCCAGTCATGATAATACCAAACATCACTAATGGGCCATGTATCCTCTTCCGCCATAAACTCACGAACTGTTTCAGCCGTAGGTAGCGAAGGAGTACCCACTTCGGATCGGAATCCTCCTGCTAAAGAACGGTAGTACCAGCCTGCATCAAACTGATAACGCCAAGGCCCGCTTCCTGAACTATTCAATGAACGGGAATTTCCTGTATAATGCCTGCTGCCATCCTCTTTAGCTAAAGTGGCGGCCAACATGTACTCAAGTTCATTAGTCGCAAATCCTTCATTACGTGCACACCATAAAGCAATAGAGGGATGATTGCGGAAACGACGTACTGTTTCGGTCACATTTCTAACGAACAGGCAGTTATCCAGCGGATTGAGGTTAAACCCATCTGTCGAAAGCCAAAAATCATTCATAACCAACATTCCGTACTCATCACAAAGCTCATAAAATACTTCTTCCGTACTCTCACCTGTCCAGTTACGAATCATGTTATAATTCATATTCTTATGCAACTTCAAGGCAGGTTCCAGTCGCTCCCGGGAAACTCGCTTCATACCATCATCCATTCCCCAGTTACCTCCTTTACAAAAAATCCGTTGTCCGTTCACCTTTATAACCATATATTCTTTCATCAGTGAATCTTTTATCAACTCTATTCCTTGTGAAGATATTGGTTTTAATAAATAAGGGACAAACTCTCCATCGTAATTCGTATAGCGAACTTTATTATCTGTTTTCTTACGTTTCACAGTATCAAAAGCGGGTTTTCCATCTTGCAAAGCAGCAGTCGGATTATAGTTCAAACGCACTATAGGAGAGTTATCCTCGTACGCAGACAATTCATACTCCAACTCACGGATACCGATACGCATCTTCTTTACGTCAAGCGTGTCCTTACCTGATGAAATCAGACTTAAAGATGCATCATATAAATACTGTTCTCCATACCCATTCGGCCACCAGAGACGTGGATTCTTCATTTGCAGTTCTTTACACTCATTAGAAGTCAGCTTAATCATCCTCTTTTCATTTGCATTCAAAGAGACCGGATAAACAGCTGACAATCCGCCAATATTAAAATGCAAATTAGCAGTACGAGTCGTTTTAGAAGAATTATAAATCTCCGCCTGAACGATAAAATTGACAGAAGTAGTGTCAGGCAAAGGCAAATCCGTAATCACATGTGTATCAACAATTTCCAATTCATTTCCAAATTTGACTCTGACATCCTGCCAAATACCCATGTTTCGGTCGCGTATGCCGGGAATCCAATCCCAGCCTTCTGAAGAGATAAAAGTAGGACCATCCAGGCACAATGCTCCACCATTGGGACCAATTCCTTCTTTCCTATTTGCCTCGTGAGGAATACCGGGATTGTTAGGCGGAAGAATACGAATGGCCAACAGATTCTTTTTATCATAATCCACCCAAGGAGTTATATCAAAAATACCTCTCTCAAAAGCACCGGTCATCGTTCCTAATAATTGCCTATTGAACCAGATCTCCGCTTTATAATTGATTCCATTCAGAATCAACTTCACTTTCTCTCCCTTTTTATTACGAGGAATATTAAAAGAATTGCGATACCACCAGTCCATCCGGCAAAGCGTATCGGGAATCAATAAATTATTAAGTCCCCAGTAAGGATCAGGGTACACACCCTGATCCACCAATGTAGTTAATACTGTACCTGGAACTGTTGCCGAATACCATTCGCTTGTATCTAAATCTTGCGCAACTACTGATTTTTCGGCGGCTCTAACTTTATACCCTTCTATCATTTCCCATCCTTTGGATAGTTGATACTCCCAATCGGAAAGCGGACTCAATTCTCCGGGTTCTATCACCTTCTTTTTAAGTTTAGCTGTCTGAAACGAATATTTTGAATGAGGTATCACTTCGGAACTTTGCCTACGTGATAAACCAAAATTCCATTTCAATTTTTGCGAATAGATGCATTCTATAGAAGAACACAGAAAAATAGCAATACAAGCAATATATGTATTCAGCCTTATTCTCATTGTTTTATAATCTACTATTTTATCTTCAGCTTCTTTACATCATCACATACGGCGACTGCTACCCGAGAATCCGCACAACCGTAATAGAGGTATAATTTCCTTTTGTGATATACAAGTCCCTCAATAAATACTGTTCCATCTTTGTACTGTCCGCTCTTCTCAAAAGAAGCCTCGGGAGCAAAGAAAGGCTTATCCAAACGATCCAATACTTTATAAGGATCGTCACCATCCAATAACAGCTGTCCGGCACAATAAGCATTGGCTGGATAGTCAGCATCTCCAGTTTTACCACTATTCTTACCATTATACATAAGAACAATACCATGTTTGGTACGAACAGCCGGAGGACCACATTCTGTCAGCAAACTATCAAAATGCCCTTTACGAGGTTGTATAATTTTCATTAGTTCATTCTTCTCATCCAACACCGGATACCAGTCAATCAAGTTATCAGAAGTAGCAGCATATACCGCATACTCTCCCCAATACATCAAATACTTACCGTCAACTTTATCAATGACCAATTGATTTCCTTTCAATTTTGTTAGAATAGAACCTGACTTGCAGAAAAGATTATTAAATCGACCGTTATATGCCTTATCAAAGGCAAGTCCATGCTTTGTCCAATTCTTCAGATCTCGGGAAGTAGCTACAGCAAGACGCGCTTTTTTTCGATTCCATGCCGTATAAAGCATCACATACAATCCGTCTTCGGTCATAGCCACACGGGGATCTTCGCAGCCCCCCGGCCAATCTTGATCTTTAAAATTATCTTCGGCAGGAAAAAGAACAGGGCTACCAAGTCTCTTCATCTCAATCCCATCCTTACTTTCAGCATAACCAACACGTGAGGTTCTTTTACCTATGCCTTGAGCCGAATTATCTTCTGCGCGGTAAAGTACAACAATTTTTCCGTCTTTTGTAGTAGCAGCCGGATTAAAAGTATCACTTTCTTCCCACTTCACTTGCTGTTTCCGCATCGGACAATAAAATTCTGTCGGCTGCGGTGATATGACAGGATTAACTCCTTCCGGACGATGGAACGGACCAATCACCCAATTATTATCCTGTTCTTCCTGAGTAGTATCTAAAGAAGGTGCATTAGTAAATCCACATGCTGATAATATACCGACTACACCTATGATAAACTTAAGTTTCATCTCACTTCTTTTTTATGATTAAATGATTTCTCTATAATATCAATGATTGATTCTACAATCTACCGAAACAAAGAAAGCAGAATCAATTCATATTCTTACTTTTTTACTTCAATTTATATTCTTGCTTATTTATATTCCAGCCTTTCAGTGCCAACACAGCTCCATCTTTCAATTTTCCTTTTGCAGTTTCAATGGTTACCGTTTTCTTTTCACCCGGCATCAGGGAGAAGAAATTGTCTGTATAGAATGAAGGACGTATCGGACTCATTTTTGAATTCAGGAATTGCAACTGATTAAAGAAAGCAATCTGCCCGGAGGTATTTCTCAAAGTAATATCTACAAAGTAATTGTTATCATCTTCTCTTACTTTATAGGTAAGTTTCACTTTTGCCTGTTTCAGTTTACTCAAATCTTCAAAACCTGAAGCAGCCGGACCGGTCAAAGTCTTGCTTCCTTCATATTTGTCATTGGAACGCCAATAGAAATTGGAAGAAACATCTTTTCCCTTTTCATCTTTCAGAATCAGTTTAATAAAGTGAACTTGAGATATGTTTTCCGGGAAACGAATAGTCAACGCATCATTCACCACTCCATCCGAAGGCAGATTAACCACTGCTGATTCTTCAAATACTTTCTTACTGTTAATATCGTAAACCTGTGCTATCACTTTATAATTCTTAAATTCACGATAATAATCATTCACTACAGACACTGTATTCTTAAGATAGTCAAACTGTGCATGTAATGGTTCTAAAGAGTTGGCAGTATGATAAAGGGACGCTGTCGGTTCCAGAGACCAGTCCCACATACGGGAAGCCACTTGAGGCATAGAGCAGTTATGATACCAGAACAAAAGTCCGGAACAGAAACGATCACCATAATCCAGCTTATTGTAGTTCCATACTTCCCAAATGCTCTTCGAATTAATAGCTCCCAACAATTGCCCTTTCTGTGCAAACTCATCAATGGATGATGATTTTCCGTAGTTATTCACCAAGTCTGTATACATAGTACTCATCAGATGGAAACCATTTCCATCCAGATAATCCCATACTTCCTTATTGATAGGCCAAAGGTCTTTTTCATCCATCATTTCCCGGAGGATTTCCACAGTCGGAAGAGTAGGTGCACCGTATTCCGGATTAAATCCGTCTACACGGCTTCCTCTGGGAGAGGCCGTATTTTCATAATGCTGCATCGGATTTACCTGTTTGTAAGGACTGCCATCATGCACTCCTTCACATTCGGACTGCATCTGGAAGCCACGTGTACCATCCAGTTTATTCAGTAATTCAGGAGTACCGGTAACTTCTGTACTCTCATTAGAAGCAACATAATAAGCCAAAGAAGGATGATTACGAATACGTTTTACGGTAGATTCCACGTTACTCATATAGAGAGCCTTGTCATGCGGATGACGAGTATCACCGGTCATCCAAAACTCTTGCCATACCAACAGTCCCAATTCATCACACAATTGGAAGAAATAATCAGATTCTGCAATACCGCCTCCCCACATTCTTAAAAGGTTGACACCGGACTGGCGGGAGTAGCGCAATTCAGCATAAGTACGTTCATCTGAAGTTCTCAACATGGCTTCCGGTATCCAGTTGGTACCACGAATAAATAATCGTTTGCCGTTCACATAAAAGACACGTGATTTATCCGGAGTTTTTCTATCCGAGACAATTTCACGAATACCGAATCTTGTCTTTACAGAATCACATTCTTTACCATCAACGGATACTGTCAGCTTCAAGTCATATAAGTTTTGTGGTCCTTTATTGACTGGCCACCACAGTTTTGGAGAGTTAATAACCAGTTGCGGGAATTCTTCGGGGGAGAAGGTTGCTGTTTTTTCTTCTCCACGCATCAGTCGGAAGGTCTTTTCGAAAGTGATATTTTCACCCACAATTTCACCCTTCACCTTGCAACTGATTACCCGGTTACTAGTCGATGGATTGATAATCTCAACCGATACAGTCTCACGAGCCTGATCATAATCAGGTTTTCTCAATTCAGATTTAACGAAAGGATGGCGTAATGCTACTCTGCCTGTAGCATAGAG
>OGJX01001661.1_pt1 | contig 12233 bp, 9 predicted proteins | sample 1572381 | NCBI WGS metagenome assembly OGJX01 (sample SAMEA2582085, study PRJEB24529) | metagenome | biome: Human gut stool | place: China | collected 2011
CCGTAGAACTGGCCGCCGTAGAAGTAGTTGATGTCGATGTTGGTGCCCAGCTCCTTTGCAGCAGCGTCAGCGCCCTGCACATAGCCGTAGCCGTAACGGATAACAGCGGGCACAGCCATGCCGCCCAGGAAGCCCAGCTTGGTGTAGCCGTCCTTAACAACGGCGTAACCTGCCAGATAGCCTGCCTGCTCCTCCTTGAAGGTGATGCAGTAGCAGTTGGCGGGGATGCTGTCGGTGCCGATATCGCCCTGAGTCACATCGATAGCGATGAACTTGATGTCAGGGTACTGCTCAGCAGCCCATGCCAGAGATGCACCGTACAGGTAGCCAACGCAGACGATAACATCAGCGCCATCGTTGACAGCCTGACGGATCATGGTCTCGCGGTCCTCATCGGAAGCATCGGACTCGGGGATGTAGTACTGGCAATTGTCACCCATGTAGCCGGAGACAGCAGTCCAGCAAGCCTGATTGAAGCTCTCATCATCGATCGTGCCGGTATCGCAGGTCAGAGCGACCTTGGCGATCTTCTCAGCGCCGTCTGCTGCGGCAGAGCTGGCAGCTGCGGAAGAAGCAGTGCTGGTAGAAGAAGCGGAAGAACCGCCGCAGGCGGTCAGAGCAGCGGCAGCGGCAGCAGCACCGGCCACAGCCAGAAAGTTACGACGAGAAATCTTCATAAGAAACTCTCCTTTTATTTTAAAAAAATTCGTCAAATGAATGAAATGTGCGCTCTGGCACATTTACTGGCTCAAGTATAGCGGGTGGATGTGACAGATGCAAGCAATTTCCGATTACAAATTCTTTACAAATCCCTTGTATAATTTATAAAAAAGCAATGCTTGTTCACCAATTTTCCCCTGCTTGCGCTGTTTTTCAAAGAAGAACACTTACTCCCCTTCCACGGCGCTGTTGCCCGCCACGTTGGAGGGGCCAAAGCCGAAGGGCAGCAGCTCGTCCATGCTGCGCTCGATGAAATCCTCCGGGGTCTTTGCCATAATGACGTTCAGCTCCGGCCCGCCGAACTCAAACAGTGCCTGACGGCACACCCCGCAGGGCGAGGTAATCTGCCGGTTCACTTCGCCCCGGCGGCTGCCCACCACGGCGATATCCGTAAACGCGGTCACGCCCTCCGCCACCGCCTTGAACAGGGCGGTGCGCTCGGCGCAGCTGGTGGGAGTAAAGGCGGCGTTCTCCACGTTGCAGCCGGTAAAGATGCGGCCATCCGCAGCGCGCAGTGCAGCGCCCACCATAAAATCGCTGTAAGGCGCATAAGCCTTTTCCCGTGCGGCCAGTGCCATGCGGATCAGCTGCTGCTTTTCTTCCATGGTCAGTTTTGTCATGCTGTTCCCTCCTTTTACGGGCAAAAACAGCGCGGCTGTGCCTTGGGGCGGCAGCCGCGCTGGAAAATTTATGCGATCAGTACTCTGCGCCCAGAGCGACCTTCATCATGTCGGTAAAACTCTTCTGGCGCTCCTCGGCGGTGGTGATGCCGGGGGCCACAAAGCTGTCCGAGATGGTCAGCAGGCAGGCGGCGTTCTTGCCCAGCACCTGCGCGTTGGCAAACAGAGCAAAGCTTTCCATCTCCACGCACAGGCAGCCATCCTCGTCCCGCAGCTTTTCCCAGTAGGTGGGCTTTGCGTCCGAGGGCTGGCGGTAGAACACATCCGAGGAGTGGATGTTGCCCTCGATCAGGGGGATACCCTGCTTTGCAGCGGAGGCACGCAGCTTTTCGTTCAAAGCTGCGCTGGGCAGGGTGATGTTGCCGGTAAATCCGCTCTGCACCCGGGCGTAGTTGCTCTCGCTCACAGCACCGGTAGCCAACACGGTGTCGAACAGCTTGGCCTTCTCGGTGTAGCTGCCGGCAGAGCCGATGCGGATGATGTTTTCCACGCCGTAGAAGCTGAACAGCTCGTAGGAGTAGATGCCGATGGAGGGCATCCCCATACCGCTGCCCATCACGCTGATGGGGCGGCCTTCGTAGGTGCCGGTAAAGCCCAGCATCCCGCGCACACCGGTCACCTGCCGGACATCCTGCAAAAAGGTGTCGGCAATGAACTTGGCACGCAGGGGGTCACCCGGCATAAGGACTGTCTTAGCGAAATCGCCCATTTCTGCGCTGATGTGAGGGGTAGACATAGATGATCTCTCCTTTTATCTTATTGTAATTTATCGGTTGCGATAGCTGCTGCGGTTGAACACGGTCTGCGGCGAAACGTAAGCGCCGTTGCGCCGGATCTCGAAGTGGCAGTGGTTGCCGCTGGAACGTCCGGTGCTGCCCACATAGCCGATCAGCTGGCCCTGCTTGACGGTCTGGCCTGCATGGACCACCAGCGACAGGCAGTGTGCATACACGGTGGTGTAGCCGTTGCCATGGTTGATGATGATGGAGTAGCCATAGCCCGTACCTGCACCAGCCTTGTTGTAACCGGCCTTGGTGACGGTGCCGCCTGCCGAAGCGTAAATGGGCGTACCGGCGGCGGCGCAGATATCCACGCCCTTGTGGCTGCCGCCGTACCAGCGGGAGCAGTACCGGTAGCCGGGCACCGGCCAGATGAACCGTCCGCTGCCGGTGATATAAGATGCCCCGGAGGACACCTTTTTGGTACCCACCGTAACTTTTTCAGTCACAGGCTCCTTGGTCACCACGGTGCTCAGGATCTGCTGGGAAAGCTGGTTGCCGTTTGTATCGTACACCCGCTGTGCCGTCACAGTGCGGACGCCGTTTTCACCCTTCTGGGTAACGCGCTTGGTACCGGAGTTCAGCTCTTTGGACTTGGTGGTCTCGGTGGTGTAGGCGATCTCTTCCTCCCAGCTTTCCACCTTGGTGATGCGCACCTCCAGCGTCTCCTCCTCCCGCACCACAGTCAGTGCATCGCCGGGCAGGATCTTGGAGTTCTGGGTCAGACCGTTTTCTCCATTAGCGGTAAAGCCGGTGTTCATTTCGCACAGTTCCTTCACGGTCAGGCCGTTTTTCTGGGCAATGGACCAGATGGTATCGCCGCTCTGCACCGTATAGGATTTTTCTGCCTGCTGTACGCCGGAGAGCAGCTGCTCCACCTCGGCTTCCTCCTGGAAGCTCTCGTTGAAGTAGATACCGTTTTCCAGCGTGACATCCTTGTTGAAGCCCACGGTGGTGTTGGGGTCATCGGGGTTCTCGTAGGGCTCCAGCAGGCTGCTGATGTATCGTTGCAGGCTGGTGCCGTCCGCGCACACGGCGGTCAGCTCGCCGTCCAGATACAAAGCTGTGCCCTCGCTGATCTGGTCGCTGGAATTTTTGAGGATGGCGTCGGCCACGTCATTTTCGTCCATCACGTCATGGGCGACGGTCACGGAATAAGTAGGCTCCACGGTAAAGCGCGCCTGCTCTGCGCCGGAATAATTGATACGCTGCTGCACAGCTTCCAGCGCAGAGTTGAACACCTCTTCGTTGGCCACATAGCCCACGGTCTTGTCGTCCACCTGCACCTGCAAGGCGTAGGGCTGGCGGATGGTGGTCTGGAACACGGTCACCATAACAGCCAGCGCCGCCACCGGCAGCACATACATGGCCATGCGGGGCACAAGGCGGATGTTATCGGCGATGCCATGGGTAAGGAAGTGTCCGCTTGCGCGCAGCGCAGCGCCAAAGCCTTTTTCTTTGCGCACTCGGTGTGCGTGGCGCAGCAGCGCCCAAGTACCCCGCAGGGCAAGCACCACCGGGCCAAACAGATCTCGCAGCAGCTGCGCCGCCCCGGGGAACGCCATGGATGCGATATTTTTCAGCAGTTCTTTGACCGTCTGCAGCAGACGCTGCAAGCCGTGCTGTAAGCGGCGTCCTGTGCGGACAACGGCATACTCGGCAGAAAAGCCGATGGCGTACAGCGTCTCGCCCACTATGGGCGCTACGGGGTTGTGCAGCAGCTTATGCAGCCACTTTTCCCGGCGGTGCTGACGCTTGCGGCGCAGCCTGTGCCGCCGCAGCACACCCCGGCACTGGAGCTGTGCCCACAGCGAACGCAGCTTCTGACGGCGGGGCTGCCGTACCGGCTGCGCAGCGGGCTGCTGCTCCTTTGTTTTATCTTCAATCAACGGGATTTTCTCCTTCCTGCGCCGCTGCAGGGCATTTTTTCGGCCCGGAACACAACAGCTAGATGGTGTACGTTCCCCTGTTCAAAAGGCCAACAGGGCCTGTACACAATACGCTCTCTTTTTATTATACACTTTGCATGGTTTGAAACAAGCGCTTATATAAAATTTGGCTACTTTTTTCACGCAGTTTTCACGAAAAAAGCGCTTCCATATCCGGCGGCAGCGGGCTTTCCACCGTGACGGTGCGCAGCTGCAAGGGCATTTCCACCCTGATACCGTCCGGCAGCGGGGTATATACCGGTACGGCAAAGCTTTGCTTCGCGCAGTGCAGCGCCTGTCGGCCAATGTGCTCCCGACTTCCGCCGTAAAGGTCGTCCCCCGCAAGCGGATGTCCGATGGACGCAAAATGCACCCGAATCTGATGGGTGCGGCCGGTCACCGGCACACAGGCCGCAAGGCTAAGGCCGTTTTCTTCCTTTATAATAGTATACTCGGTGCGGCTGGGCTTGCCCTCGGGGGTAACACAGCGCCCGATGATGCTGTCGCCCCGGCGGCCGATGGGGGCATCGATGGCCCCTTCCCCCAGCGGCAGTGTACCCTGCGCAACGGCATAGTACAGCTTTGCCACCCCGCCCGCCAGTAGCGGCGCGGCGTAGGCGTTTTTCGCCGCCAGCACAAGACCGCTGGTGTCCTTATCGATGCGGTTCACCGGGCGAAACACCGGACTGTGGCCGTGTTCCGCCGCCCATGCCGCATAGCCGTTTGCCAGCGTGCCACCGGGGTAGTTCAGGGTGGGGTGCACCGCCAGCTGCGGCGGCTTTTCCAGCACCACGGCAAAGGCGTCCTCGTAGACCACCTTGACCGGAATTTCCGGCTGCGGGGTCACACCGTCCCCTTCCGGCGGCAAGGCAAAGGAAAGCACCTGCCCGGGGAAGATGCGCCGGTTTGCCAGAATAGGCACGCCGTCCGCAAAAAAGCCGCCGCCCCGGAACTTGACCGCCCGGGCAAGATCCGTAGAGACGGCACACTGGCGCAGAAAGCTGCGCACCAGTACCCCCTCGTGGGTAGCAGCCGTATCCGGCACGGCAAAATACAGCTGCATGGCCTGTCCCTCCCCTGCAAAATTTACAAAAACACAAATGATATTATAACAAAAATCCGTTTCACTTGCAAATCTTACTTTTTTATGGTATCATGAGGAACAGAAAACGAGTGGAACATACGGCGGCGGGGCGGCTTTGACCGCTCTGAGGAAAGTCCGGGCCTCACAGAGCACGGTAACTGCTAACGGCAGCCGAGGGTGACCTCAGGGAAAGTGCAACAGAAAGGAAACCGCCGCAGCAATGCGGTAAGGATGAAAGGGCGAGGTAAGAGCTCACCAGCGCATGGGTGACTATGCGGCTTTGTAAACCCTACCGGAAGCAACGCCTATATGGGACGTACAGCGCTGCTCGCGTGTCCCGAAGGCGGCACGAGCCTGTCAGCAATGGCAGGCCTAGACAGATCGTCGTTTAATACAGAACCCGGCTTACGGTCTATCTCGTTTTCCCTTTTGTGTTTTTGCGCTGTCTGCTGCGTGCAGGCAGCGTTTTTTGTTGTTGTAACGCAAAAAGGCCACCGCACAGTATTTGTGCAGCGGCCTTTTTGTTGCTTGCAAGACCATTGAAAATGCCCGCCGCGTGCGCTTTGGGCATATTCAGCGGAATGATCATTTTTAATTGCATTTCGGGAAGATCTGCGGATCTTCCCGAAATGCCTTTTCACGCAAAAGGGTTGCTCAGTTCCCGCCTGCGCCAAGGATAGCGTCCAGCACGGTGGAGGCGGCGCTGTACAGCGAGCCGGCGGCCTGTTCTACCTGCTCCTGCGTGGGCAGACTGACGGCGGGCGTCTCGGTGCTGCCGCCCTCGGCGGGGGTGGTCTCCGGCTGGGGTGTCTCGGTTGCAGCGGGCTGCTCGGCGGGCTGCTCGGTCGGCTGCTCTGCCGGTTGTTCGGCGGGTTGCTCACCAGACTGTTCGGGCACGCTTTCCGCAGGCTCTTCCACAATCACGCTGTCGGCGGGCGTCTCGGGCACTGAGACAGCGGCATCCGGGTCGGCGGTGGGGGTGTGCACGTCCGTCTTTTCCGGGGTCTGGGTGGTGGAGCTTACCGTACCTTCGCCGCCCAGCACCGCCGCGATCATCTCTTTGGCCTTTGCCACAGAGCTTTCGTCCGGCTTCATGACGTAGAGCTTCTGCCCCTTGGCAGAGTAGCACTTGGTGCTGCTGCCGGAGGAGCCGGTAACGGTGTATCTTTCAATATTCCACTCCGCAAAATCGCTCAGCTGCATCCGCACCAGCGCACTGATCTGGTTCTGAGAAAGGCTGGTGACGAAGCAATCGGCAGCAGAATCCATGATCTTGGAAAAGCCCATCAGCAGCGCCGGGGACTTGATCTTGTTCAGCATGGCATCGATCACCTTCATCTGGTTGATGCCGCGCTGCACATCGCCGGTCTTAAAGGCGTGGCGCTCGCGGGCAAAGGCCAGCGCAGCTTTGCCGTCCAGATGGTTCCAGCCCTCGGCAAAGGTGGTGGGGTCGTAGTAGCCGGGGCTGCCCACCGAGGTGAACGCCTGATCAGAGTACACGTCCACACCGCCCAGCGCATCAACGATGTTGATAAACCCTGCAAAATTGATACGGATGTAGTGTTGCACGTCCACCCCGTACAGGTTGCCAAGGGTGTCCATGCTGGTCTGCACGCCGTAAAGCCCGGCGTGGGTCAGCTTATCCTTACTGTTTGTTCCGGCAAGGTCCACATAGTAATCGCGCGGGGTGTTGATCAGCACCACCTGCTTGGTAACGGGGTTCACTGCGGCAAGGATATTCACATCGCTGCGGGCTTTTTCGGTCAGCTCGCCGCGGGTATCCACACCGCTCAGGTACACCACAAAGGGCTCCTTTGCGATTTTTTTCGCCTCGGCGTTGCTCAAAAAGCCGGTGGTCATATCGCCCAGCGCCGTCAGACCCTGCTGCGCCCACACGCAGCCCAGTGCCATGGCAGCGCACAGCACCACCGAGAATACCCGGGACACGGTGCCTGCAGTTTTGTACTCCTGACAGCGCTTGACCAGCAGCCACAGCAGCCACAGCAGCGCCGCCAGCACCACCAGATACAGCACCGGCAGCATTTGGGTGCGCCAGAGCTGCACCAGCGCCAGAACGCTTAAAATTGCCTGTACGACCAGCAAGATCTTCCCTCGTTTCGGGGGCAGGTACGCCCCATTTGCCCCGCCAGCAGTGCTGCGGGGGGTGTTTTGCTGCGGGCGGCGGGGCGGCGGAGCGGATTGCTCCGGCGGCAGCTCCGAGAAAAACGCGGCGCTGTCCACCTCCACAGTGGCGTCCTGCTGCTCAGCCTTGTGCAAAAGACGGTGCAAGGAACGGCCGTCCTCCTTGCGGGAATGCTCGTTTTCGTCCAACATGAGAATACTCCTTTTTTAGCCCACCGGAACGATGGTCAGCACGGCGCGGGCAGGCAGGCAGGTGGCGGTCTGATCCTCCGCCGACAGCCAGCCAAAGCCCTCGCAGATGTGATCCGGGCAGGGCGATTCAATAAACCGCGCTCTGCCGTCCTTTACCTCTATATGCACCGTATAATAACCGGTGTCCACACTGTAAGTCTCGTCCTTTTCCAGCGGAATGTCCAGCACGGCGTTGTTGTCGCCGTAGATCAGCTGGGCAGTCAGTTTTCCGCCGGTGGCGTTGTGGCTGCGCACGGCCAGCAGCACCGCTGCGATGACCAGCACCACCACTGCAAACAGGATATTGGTCAAAAGCTTTTTGTTCTTCATGGCTTACTCCCCGGGCTTGAGCTGCTCCAGCTCTGCCAGCCAGAGGGTGGCACAGGCATCGCTGGGCATGCGCCAGTCGCCCCGGGGCGAAAGGGTCACGCTGCCCACCTTGGGGCCGTCCGGCAGGCAGCTGCGCTTGAACTGCTGGGCAAAAAAGCGCCAGTAGAAGTTGCGCAGCCACTTGTACAGCACGGCATCCGTGTACTCTGCCCTGCCCGCAAAAGCAGCCTTTGCCAGCCGATAAATTTTAGCCGGGCCAAAGCCGCAGCGCAGCACATAATACAGGTAAAAATCGTGTAGCTCGTAGGGGCCCACTAAATCCTCGGTGATCTGTGCAATTTCGCCGTCCTTGGCGGGCAGCAGCTCCGGCGAGACCGGGGTAGCCAGAATATCCAGCAGCACATCGTGCAAGGCGGCGGTGGCGGCGGCTTCGGCTTCGTACTGCACCAGATAGCGCACCAGCGTTTTGGGCACACCGGCGTTTACGCCGTACATGCTCATGTGGTCGCCGTTGTAGGTGGCCCAGCCCAGCGCCAGCTCCGAAAGGTCGCCCGTGCCCACCACAAGGCCGCCGGTGCGGTTGGCAAGGTCCATCAGCTCCAGCGTGCGCACACGCGCCTGCCCGTTTTCAAAGGTGACGTCCAGCACGGTCTCGTCCTGCCCGATGTCCGCAAAGTGGCTGCGCACGGTGTTGGCAATGCGGATTTCCTGAAAGCTCACGCCCAACTCCCCGCACAAAATCTCGGCGTTGCTGCGGGTGCGCTTGGTGGTGCCAAAGCAGGGCATGGTCACTGCCAGCACATCGGCGGCGGGGCGGTGCAGCTGCTTCATGGCGCGCACTGCCACCAGCAGGGCAAGGCAGCTGTCCAAGCCGCCGGAAATACCAATGACTGCTGTTTTTGCGTGGGCGTGTTCCAGCCGCTTGGCAAGGCCATCGGCCTGCATCTTCAAAATCAGCTCGCACCGGGCGGCGCGGCGCTGCGGGTCGCCGGGCACAAAGGGGGCGGGGTCTATGCGGCGGGTGAGCACCGTTTCTTCCGGTGCAAGGTCAAATTCCACCGTGACGTAGCCCTCGGCGCTGTGCTCAAAGCTGGTATTGCGGGCACGCTCGGCTTCCATGCGCTGGCAGTCCAGCTCGGTCTCGGCGTGGTCACCCGCAAAGGGCGCGGTCTCTGCCAGAATGCTGCCGTCCTCGGCAATCAGGTCGTGCCCGGCAAACACCATATCGGTGGTGCTTTCGCCGTGCCCTGCCGAGGCGTACAGGTAGCCGCACAGCAGCCGGGCAGACTGGTTTGCCACCAGTGCGCGGCGGTACTCCGCCTTGCCCACGGTCTCATCGCTGGCAGAAAGGTTTGCTATGACGGTTGCGCCCGCCAGCGCGTGGAAGGTGGAGGGCGGCAGCGCACTCCACAAATCCTCGCACAGCTCCACGCCCAGCACAAAGCTGGGCATCTGACGGCAGCGGAACAGCAGCGATGTGCCAAAGGGCACCTGCTGCCCGCAGACGGTCACCGTCTGCACCTCGGTGCTGCCGGGGGTGAACTGCCGCTTTTCGTAAAACTCGCCGTAGTTGGGCAGGTAGGTCTTGGGCACGATGCCCAGCAGCTGCCCCCGGCACAGCACGGCGGCGCAGTTGTACAGCTTGCCGTGCACCAAAAGCGGCAAGCCCACCAGCGTCACGGTGTCCAGCGTGCGGGTCTGCGCAAGCAGCCATTCCAGCGCATCCAGTGCGCCCTGCTGCAAAGTGCGCTGCAAAAACAAATCGCCGCAGGTGTAGCCGGTAAGGCAAAACTCCGGGAATACCGCCAGCTTTACCCCGCGCTGCGCGGCAGCTTGCAGCTGCTCCAGCACCTGCTGTGCGTTATAGGTGCAGTCTGCCACCCGCAACGCGGGCGAAAAGGCAGCTGCCTTCAAAAAACCATCTTTCATAAGAGGATTTCACATCCTGTCTGTTTCAATGTTGCCATGGTGACCCATGTTGACCATAGTATACCACAAACCGCACAAAACGGAAAGTAACAGACTGGTAAAAGAAGTGTGAACGTACCCTCTCAGTCATCGCTGCGCGATGCCAGCTCCCCCGAAAGGGGGAGCTTTTGCGGTAATGGGAAAGTTCCTCATTGCATCTAATGCTTTAGCATTGAGGCAGACGGCGTGCGCCCTCTCAGTCACCTACGGTGACAGCTCTCCCAAAGGGAGAGCCAAGAGCACTGCCGGAAAGTTTCTCATTGCTCCTAAAACTTTAGCAACGAGCCAAACGGCTTGGCTCCCCCCTTGGGGGAGCTGGCGCGGGAGCGCCTGAGAGGGCGTTTTTTGGCGCAGCCGGACACTTTGCGGTTTTGCCGGAAGCTTTGTCGTAACCGCAAAAGCTCCCCCTTCGGGGGAGCTGGACGCGACCAACGGGAGCGGACTGAGAGGGTTCAGCCTTCCCCAAGGAGACGGCTTTTTGCGGCAGCGGGAAACTTTGCGGCACCTCCATAAGGCGCCCCCTTGGGGGAGCTGGCGCGTTAGCGCCTGAGGGGGTATGCAGCAGCGAGACGGAAGGGGTAAAAAAACACCCCCGCAGGCTTACGCCCACGGGGGTGTTATTATGCTGTTATGTTCCCTGCACCCCTAAGGGCACAGTCACGCAAGCATGGTCTAGTCAGTTAAACTGATTAGAACTCGAACTTGGTGGAATCGCCGTAAGTGTCGTTGACGACGTTCTTAGCGGTGCCGAAGCCCAGGTTGTAGATAGCAGCCAGGTTGCCAACGATGTTCAGGCCAACGTTCAGAGCGCCCTTCATGCCGGTCAGGATCTTGTCCTTGGTCTCAGCGTCATTGCCAGCGTAGTTGTTGTCCCAGATACCGCCGATCTCGCCGCCGAAAGCCTTCAGGCTCTGGCCGGGGACGTAAGTGCCGCTGAAGATAGTGCCAACGGTGTTGCCCAGGAAAGTAGCAACGTAGTGGTTACCAATGATGGTCACCAGGTTCTTGCTGAAGTTGCTCCACTCCTTCTTGCCCATGACAGGAGCCAGGTAGTCAGCAACGCTACCACCCATAACGTAGGTCATCTCGTTCTCAGACACAGCAGAGAAATTTGCAGGCATCATCATAATGAATTACTCCCTTCAAAAATAGAAAAAATATTTTCGAACCGGTGTTTCCGGCTCAATCCTTACTAGGATGGCAATAATATACCACACTTTCCAGAAATGTTCAAGTACTTTTTTGAAAAAAGTGTAAAAACTGTGAAACATCGTCCCCACTTTTGTAGCAAAACTGCACTGTTCATGCGGGTTTTTCTGGTGTGACAAGTTTTTTCGCAAATTTGTGAAAAATAGACTACCAGAACCATAAGGCGGTGCTTTGCAATGAAAACAGTTGTTTTTGTGGACGAATTACTGCTGGTAAACTTTGCTGCGGCCGCTGCGCTGCTGCTGGGCGCGGGGCTGTTGTGCGGGCGCAGCTGCACCGGGCTGCGGCTGTGCGCGGGCAGCGCGGCGGCTGCGGCAAGCACCCTTGCCCTGCTGGCTCCGCCGTGGCCCGCCCCGCTGGCGGTACTATATAAAATAGCCAGCTGCTGCGGGGTGGTGGCGGTGTGCTACGGCGTGCCCGGGACGCGCAGCTTTGCCCGGCTGTGCGGGTGGTATGCGGCGCTCAACGGCCTGTTGTGCGGCGCGGTGGTGCTGCCCGGGGTACAGGCCAACAACCTGAATGTACTGTTGCCGGTGCGCCCGGGGCGGCTTTTGCTCTGCTGCGCCGGGGTGTATGCGCTGCTGCGCGGGCTGCTGGCAGTGTTTGGCCGCCCGCAGCGGGGCTGCTTTGCCGCCGTGCTGCAAATTGCGGGCACGGCTGTGCCCGTACAGGCCTACCACGACACCGGTTTTACCCTGCAAGACCCCCTTGCCGGGCGGCGGGTGGTGCTGGTGCAGTACCCGCTAGTGCGCAGCCGACTGCCCGCACCGCTGCGTACCTGCTTAGACAGCTGGTTTGCCGCCGGTGCTGCCCCACCCCCGGGGCTGGGGGTGCAGTTTGTGCCCTGCGCCGCCGTTACCGGCCACTGTCTGCTGCCCGCCGTGCCTGCCGCGCTGTGCCGTGGGCAGCGCCGCGTGCCCGGCCTGCTGGCGGCTTTTTGCGCCCCGGACACCCCCACCGGCCCATGGACGCTGCTGCTGGGGGATGATGTGGCGGAGGAGGTGGGGGTGTAGGAGTTTTCCGCCCTCTCAGGCGCTCCCGCGCCAGCTCTCCCGGAGGGAGAGCCAAGTTTTAAAGTCCGTTACTAAAGCTTTAGGAGCAATGAAAAAGTTTCCGGCAGTGCTCTTGCCTCTCCCTTTGAGGAAAGACTTCCCCCGCTCCG
>OGJX01001662.1_pt1 | contig 12217 bp, 8 predicted proteins | sample 1572381 | NCBI WGS metagenome assembly OGJX01 (sample SAMEA2582085, study PRJEB24529) | metagenome | biome: Human gut stool | place: China | collected 2011
CCGACAACCTGAGCTTTGAGGACATGATGAGCCGCTTCAAGAGCCAGAGCGAGGAGAAAATGGCAGATCTTGATCACGAGACCAACAACCGCCGGGGCGGTGGCTACGCGCCCCGCAGCCGCCGTGGCCGCTGAGCCATTGCATCAGCTGGGATCACAAGGAACACAGGCAGGCCTGTCCCCGGTCGGACAGGTCTGTTTTTTCGGTACAGAACAGAAAGGAACTACCATGCCCGCAAAATTTGAACTGATCGCCCCCTGCTTTTTCGGGTGCGAATCCACCGCTAAATTTGAGCTGACCCGCATCGGCGCAGAGAACATCCGGGTGGAGGATGGCCGTCTGAGCTTCTGCGGCGGGGCAGAGATGATCGCCGCCGCAAACCTCAACCTGCGCACCGTGGAGCGCGTGATGCTGCTGCTGGCACGTTACAAGGCCACCACCTTCGACGAGCTGTTCGACGGCGTGTATTCCATCCCGTGGGAAGAGTTTCTGCCCGCGGACGCTGCCTTCCCGGTCACCGGCTCTTCCCTGAACAGCCAGCTGACCAGTATCCCCGCCTGCCAGAGCGTCATCAAAAAGGCAGTGGTCAAGCGCCTGATGAAGGGCCACCGCACCACCGTGCTGCCCGAGAGCGGCGTAGAGTACAAGGTGCGCTTTATGCTGCGCAAAAATGTGTGCGAGATCATGCTGGACACCACCGGCGAGGGCCTGCACAAGCGCGGTTACCGCCGCAACGCCATGGAAGCCCCCCTGCGCGAGACGCTGGCGGCTACCATCGCCGACCTTGGCCGTGTGCGCCGTGACAGTCTGGTGGAGGATCCCTTCTGCGGCAGCGGCACCCTGCTGATCGAAGCTGCACAGAAGGCCATGAACATCGCCCCGGGTCTGAAGCGCCGCTTTGCCGCCGAGCGTTACAGCTTCGTGCCCGCCGCCCTGTGGGCAGAGCAGCGCCAGAAGGCACTGGCAGAGTCCAAGCTGGACGTGGGCTTTGAGGCCTTCGGTTACGATATCGACCCCGCCGCCGTGGCACAGGCCAACGCCAACGCCAAGCTGGCGGGCGTGGAGAACCGCTGCCACTTTGAGGTGGCGGATGTTGCCACCTTTGCCGCAAAGCCGGAGGCCATCGTGCTGACGAACCCTCCCTATGGTGAGCGTCTGGGCACTATTGAAGGCGCTGCCAAGCTGGCGCGCACGCTGGGACAGCAGATGGAAGCAAACCCCTGTGCCGGTCTGTACGCCATTACCGCCGATATGGACTTTGAACTGCACTACGGCAAGCGCGCCAACAAGCGCCGTAAGATGTACAACGGCATGATCCCCTGCCAGCTGTATATGTACTATAACGCCCCCAAGACCGAAAAGATGGCAAAACCCATGCCCAAGTCCGGCTTTGATGGCAAGCGCACCCATTTTGAAAAGAAGTAAGGTCATTTGACTGCCCGCCCGGCAGACATTGCACTGAAAAAGTGCGTCTTTTCCCGGGAAAATCCGGCACAAACACCCGCAGATCATCTTTTGCTGAAAAGAGACGGTCTGCGGGTATTTTTAATAGAAAAATAGATTTCACAAAATTCGGCATAATGACAAATTACAGCAGTTTTTGCATCCGGTAGTTGCGTTGCCGAACAAAAAGGATTATACTAACCTTATTGACCGCAGGATACAAAAACTGTACAGAAAGGATGGCTGGCTCTTATGAAGGGACGGATGCGGCCCTATCTGCCGGAACTGACGATCCGGGACTACAACACCTATATGCGTTACCTCCGCGGGGTGCGGCGGCAGATGTACAAGTCTTACGGCTTCTACGCCTGCCATCTGCTGCGCACCAACGGGGTGCTGTTTGCCATCCTGTCCGACAGTCTGGCGGGGCGTATGCCCACCTGCAAACGGCAGCGGGTGCCCGGTACGCCGTTCCAGCGCAGCATGATGTGCCAGACGCTGGGCATCCGGCAGGCGGCGCAGACGGAGATCTTGATGGGCTGGCATAATTTGCAGGACCGCAAGTACAGCGAGCTGCGCCCGGCAAAGCGCGTGCGCCGTGCAGTGGACAAGCTGCTGCTGCGCCGCGCCTACGAGAAAGCGCGGCAGGAAAACCCGGCGCTGGAGCGGCTGTTTGCGCAGGAGCGGGAGCAGGCGGTGGTGCAGATGAACCTGAGCGCCAAAAACTATGCCCTTGCCGCTGAGCCTATGAGCAACGTCTACGGCGCTTTGTACTCCACGCTGGCTACGGATGACCCCAACCAGCGCAAGAGTATGCGGTATATCGGCAGCTGCATCGGCCGCATCTTCTATCTGCTGGACAAGGCCGAGCGCTTTGAAGCCGACCGCCGCAACGGCCAGTACAACGTGTTCGTGGTCAACGAGCTCAACGGACAGGCTGCCGCCATAGAGAACGCCCGGCGGCAGGCGCTGGCAGCGGTCAACGACCTGATGCGGGCGTACAAGATGCTGGATCTCAAGCTGAATGACACCCTGCTGAACAATATCATGATCCTGGGTCTGCAGCACGCGGTCTACCCGCTGGAACAGGATGTAGATACCGAAAAGTGGGAGATCCCATGAAGAAGCGAAAAAGCAAAAGCTGGGCCATGGCCTACTGCGGCATGGCGGCGGCGCTGTGCGTGGCACTGATGCTGCTGGGCACCATCATCCCCATAGCCATGTTCATTGCACCGGCGGTGGCCAGCTTTCTCATTGCATCGGTGTGCATGGAGTGCGGCATCACCATGGCGTGGACGGCCTACGTAGCCGTCAGCCTGCTGGGGCTGCTCTTTGTGCCGGATAAAGAGATCGCCCTGATCTTCACGGTGCTGCTGGGCTATTACCCGCTGGTAAAGCCCCGGTTTGACCGCATCCGTCCCCGGGCATTGCAGCTGGTGTGTAAGCTGCTGCTGTGCAACGCGGCGGTGCTGGCCATGTACGGTCTGTTGCTGGTGGTAGTACCGGCGGGCAGCATTTCGCAGGAGCTGCGCACCACTGCGCTGGCAATGACCCTGCTCACGCTGGCTATGGGTAACGTGGCCTTTGCTCTGTACGACCGCGCACTGTGCAATATGCTGCTGCTGTACAAGCTGAAGTGGCAGCCCAAGCTGCATAAAATGCTGGGAATGCATTGAGCAAAAAACATTGAAAGAAGGAATGTGTACCACAAGCTGACGCAAAGCGCCGGGCCACACGGGTGACAGCCGTGAGGGTGACGAGGAGAGGAATCATCGAAAGATTCGGCGGATGTTTCTCCGGCTGAGGGCTATACCAGCCGCAGAACAGGGCAAAAACCGGCAGCAATACCGGAACAGAACCCTGCAAAGAAAGCCATACAAGAACATAGACTTTGATAGAGGAAACTGACTGTGCAGCAGCGCATTTCGGCGCGCCGCAGTCGGTCTGGAGGTATTTTGTATGTGTGGCATTGTAGGTTATGTTGGTATGCGCAGCGCCCAGCAGGTGCTGCTGGATGGTCTGGAGAAGCTGGAGTACCGCGGGTACGATTCTGCCGGTGTGGCGCTCACCCAGCGGGATGGGATCCGCGTGGTCAAAAGCAAGGGGCGGCTTTCCACCCTGCGCAGCAAGCTGGAAGAGCTGTCGCTGCCCCAGAGCAGCTGTGGCATTGGTCATACCCGCTGGGCGACCCACGGCGAGCCCAGCGACGTGAACAGCCACCCGCACTCCACGCCCCGGGTCAGCATCGTGCATAACGGCATCATTGAAAACTACGGCGCTTTAAAGGAGCGCCTGATTACTAAAGGCTACACCTTTGCCAGCGAGACCGACACCGAGGTGCTGGTAAAGCTCATCGACAGCTGCTATCATGGTGAGCCGCTGCAGGCATTGCAGGCTGCGCTTGCCAAGGTGCGGGGCAGCTACGCACTGGCAGTGCTGTTCAAGGACTACCCGGACACCATCTTTGCGGTCAAGCGGGAAAGCCCACTCATTGTGGGCTGGGGCGAGGGCGAAAACTTTGTGGCGTCGGATATCCCGGCACTGCTCAAGTACACCCGCCGGTACAGCGTGCTGGAAGAAGGGGACATGGCTGTGTGCACGGCACAGGGCATCCGCTTCTATAACGAGTTCGGCGAGGCGGTGGAGCGCGAAAAGCTGACCGCAGACTGGGACATGGAAGCCGCCGAAAAGGGCGGTTACCCCCACTTTATGCTCAAGGAGATCAACGAGCAGCCCGCCGCCATCACGGCAACGGTCAGCCCTCGGGTGGAGAACGGCCTGCCGGATCTGCGCATCCCGGAACTGACAGACGAAAAGCTGCGCAGCATCGGCACGGTGCATCTGGTGGGCTGCGGCACGGCCATGCACGCCGGCATGGTGGGCAAGACCGCCATTGAGACGCTGGCACGAGTGCCCGCAGAGGTGGATATCGCCAGCGAGTTCCGCTACCGTGACCCCATTCTGAAGCCGGAGGATCTGGTCATCATTATCAGCCAGTCCGGCGAGACAAGCGATACGCTGGCTGCTCTCAAGCTGGCTAAGAGCCGGGGCGTGCCGGTGCTTGCCATCGTGAACGTGGTGGGCAGCAGCATTGCCCGGGCAGCGGACTACGTCATGTACACCTACGCCGGGCCGGAGATCGCGGTGGCGTCCACCAAGGCCTATATGGTGCAGCTGTGCGTGCTGTACCTGTTTGCCCTGCGTCTGGCCTACGCGCGGGGGCAGCTGACCGAGGAAAAGACCAAGTACTACACCGCTCAGCTGCTCCACGCGGCAGAGGTCATCAAGCCCCGCCTTGCGGACTGCGAGCAGATCAAGTACCTTGCCAGCCGCTATGTGAACACCCAGAGCTGCTTTTTCATCGGGCGCGGGTTCGACTACGCCCTCTCGCTGGAGGGCAGCCTGAAGCTGAAGGAGATCAGTTATGTGCACTCGGATGCTTACGCGGCAGGCGAGCTGAAGCACGGCACTATCAGTCTGGTCACGGATGGCGTGCCGGTCATTGCGCTGGCTACCCAGAAAAACGTCTACGAAAAGACCATCTCCAACGCCAAGGAGACCCGCAGCCGCGGCGCGCGGGTGCTGCTGTTCACCACCAAGGACGCGGAGGTGCCGGAAGGCGTTGCCACCGAGGTGATCCGTTTGGACGAGTACGACGACATCCTGATGCCGTTGCAGCTCATCGTGCCGCTGCAATTGTTCGCTTACTATATGGCTGTTCTGCGCGGCTGCGATGTGGATAAGCCCCGCAACCTTGCCAAGAGTGTAACGGTGGAGTGATCGGAAAGGGAAAAGAGCGTTTTATCTGTGGTTCCGAGACGCCCGTAGGCGTTTCGAAACCACTTTTTCACAAGTAAACACAAAACCGCCCGCTGCACAAGCTTCTGTGCAGCGGGCGGTTTGTTTTGCTTTGGGTAGCTTGAGCGAGCGACAACCACCAGCTCTGCTGGTGGAGTAAAAACGGCTTTAGCCCTAGACTATGCAGAATAGCGGGGGAATTACCAGAACCAGTAGCGCTTTTTGAATGCGATGTAGGCAATAGCAATGATAACGATCACCACGCCGCCGGCGATAAAGAAGGTCCAGTCGATATTGCTGAACCGCAGGTTCTGGTTAGTCAGCAGGTAGCGTCCGGCAGTGTCGGCGGTGATCACACCGTCCTTGTAGCTGTTCAGGTACTGCCACTTGTTGCTGATGGTGTTGTACAGGTACAGGCGGGAGTAAGCGCTCACGTCCAGCTCCAGCTGCACCGCACAGGGAAGGGTGCGGCCGTTGTCCAGCTCAAACTCCAGCCCCTCTTCACTCTCGGTGAAGGTGATGGCGGTGTCGATTTCGCTGGTGGTGCTCTTTACGTCCTTACCGGAAACGTTCAGGGTGTAGCCGTCGCCCACCACGCACAGGGTCTTGCCGGTGGTGCGCAGGGCGTTCAGGATCTCGCCGGTCACGGTGGGCACCTCAGACTGGGCGAACACCACCTGATCCTCCGTGCTGTCCTGAATGGTCTGCACCACAGGATCCAGCGGGATGGAAGTACTGTCGTCCGGGGTGTCAGTGCTGTCATTGCCGCTGTCGCTGCCAGAGGAAGCAGCGGCCGAGCGGTTCACGATGACCGTGACCATGGCAGTGGCCTTGCCGTTGGAGATGGTAATGGAGGTAGAGCCGGTGCCTACCGCCGTGACCACGCCCGTGGGGCTGACCGTGGCAATGCTGCTGTTGCCGGACTTGAAGGTGAAGGACTGGGATGCACTGGCGGGGGTAGCCTTAGCTGTGATGGTGCGGGTGGCACCGGGCTTGAGCACGATGTAGTTGGTGCTGGGGGTGATCACCTGTCCGCTGTTGCTGGATGGAGTGCCGCTTGTGCCAGCGGAGGAATCCGTGGGCAGTGCAAGCACTGTAACGGTGGTGGTGGCTACCACCGAGCCGCAGGTGGCGGTAATGGTGGCTTTGCCGGGGGCTACGCCGGTCACGCGGCCAAAGCTGTTTACTGTGGCGATCTTCTCGTTAGAGGAGGTCAGGGTGACGGTGGCGTAGTTGGAGGCGGAGGTGGGGCGCACCTGCAGCGAAGCCGACACCGAGTTGCCCACATAGATGGTGTTGGAGGAGAGGGCAAGGTCCATCTCGGTCACGATCATGGAGGAGTCCATAGACACCACGATGGTGTAGGCGCAGATCTGGTTGCCGGCGGCTGCTGTAACGGTGGCGGTGCCAACGCCCACAGCCTGTACCACGCCGCTGCTGCTTACAGTAAGCACGCTGCTGTCATCGGTCAGAAAGACCACAGTGTCGGTGCTGTAACTGGGTTTGACCACGGGGGACAGCTGCTGGGAAGCGCCCAGCAGCATATTGGCAGAGTAGCTGCCGGTGGAAATGCTCTCGGCGGGCACATCCTTGAGCCAAGGCAGTGAAACGCCGTTCTGCTCTTCAACAGGCAGGCTGGCGGCGGCCGCGCTCAGTGCGGTGCCGCATAGCAGCACACCCAGCATCAGCACACAGGCGGCCAGTTTCTTTGCGGTTCGAATCATGTTGTTTGTACCTCTTTGGGGTGTTGTAAAAGGGGACATCCTGCCGTGCTGCGCAGTCCGTATTAGCGGAACAGCACGCCCAGAGCCTCCATGGCATACTCAAAATAGGTGACCTGATCGTATTCCACGCGGGCGGTCACGCTCATACCGTTGGAAAGATCCACCTTGTCGCCGCTGCGGCTCACCACATAGGTGGCGTCGGGCTTGATGGTCATCTTGTAATAGGAAGCGCTGCTGCTGGCGGTCACGTCGCTGTCAATGGAGGTGACAGTGCCGGTCAGGGTGCCGTAGGAGTACTCCGACAGGCCGGTGATGGCGATTTTGCAGGGGTCGCCGACGTGCAGCAGGGGACGGTCGTTCACCGTCACCATGGCCATGATCTCCAGATCATCGTTCTCGCTGGCAACGGTAGCCAGCGCGGAACCGGCGCTCAGTACCATGCCCTCCTTGTAAGGGGTGTCCATATGGATCACACCGGAGGTGGGCGCATAGATGTAGTAATCGTTGGCGCCGGTGTTCAAAGAATCCAGCTGCGCCTGCAGGTTATCCACGTTGACCTGTGCGCTGGTAATGCTCTGGGAGATGGACTGCATGGTGGAGTAGTACAAAGACTCCAGCTCGCTCTGGTTCTGCTCCATCAAAGCCTTGATCTGGGTGTCGGAGTAACCGGCAGCCTGATAGGTAGTGGCGTCAAAGGTCTTTTGCGATACCTGACTTTTGTAGGTCTGGTACTGATAGTAGTAGGGCTGATCGTCGGCGTTGGTCTCGTCGAAGTAGTTGGTGTCGTCCTGAATGCACTTGAGCAGCTTGTTGTACTGGTCCAGCTGTTTCTGGTAGATATCCAGCTGGCTTTGCAGGTTGTCCTTCTGCATGTCCAGATCAGTGCTCTTCAGCCGGGCAATCAGGTCACCCTCGTTCACATAGCTGCCCTCGGAGACATACAGCTCGGTGATGGAGCCGGAGTAGCTGGACATGATGTAGGTCTTATTGGCGGCCTGCACCACACCGCTGTTCTGGCTGACATAGATGCGGTTGGTCTGGGTGCTCCAGATCACCAGAAAGATCATGAACAGGCCGGTCAGAATGACAAAGGCGTACCCGTAAGGGGGCAGCTTTTTGTCCATCATGATCCGGCGGTCCTGCAGATCCGAAAGGTTCTGAATGGTTGTCGTCATAATTATTTGGTCTCCATAAATACGTCGATCACGGCATCGTCATCGTCCTGATTGACATAGATGGTATAGTTGTCGCCGGTCAGCTTGATGTCGTTTTCAAAGGCCATGATCTGCAGCTTTGCAGTGGCCAGCTGGTTGTGGCTCATCGGGCCGGTGTAGTGGGCGTACAGGCAGTTTTTCACCCGCAGCACAGCGTCCATGTGGTAGCCGGGCTCCATCTGGGTGATCATCTGGGTGGCCTGCTGCATCATGTACAGCTCCGGCACATGATTCGGGCCGGTACCCATCTTTACCGCCTGCACCAGCGGGCCGATAGGCTGTGCGCCGTTGCTCTTCATAAAGTTCTGCATCTGGGTCAGGATGACCGGCAGATTGCCCAGCTCCTCCGGGCGCACAAGGCGGGAGAGAACGTTGGTCAGCTTAAGCGTTTTGTTTTCAGCAACTTTAATCTCGTTCATGATAAATTACCCCTAATCCTGTTATATTTTTTAATGTGAGCCGAAACAAAAAGGTGCCCGGAAGCGTCTGCCTCCGGGCACACCATAACGAGGCATTCTTCGGTTTCCCGCCGGGCGGGAAAAAGCTTATGCAGCATCCGGGCAAAGGCTGTGGATGCGGTGCGGTCAGTAGGTGATGGACTCGCCGTCGTCGTCCTCTTCCAATGTAGCGCCGGGCAGCTGTTCAACAGGCTCGGGCTTGCGCTTGCGGAAGATGCCCTGCTGCATGTTCCACAGCTCGGCGTAGCGGCCATCCTTTGCCAGCAGTTCATCATGGGTGCCGCGCTCCACGATCTTGCCGTGATCCATCACAAGGATCAGGTCACAGTCACGGATGGTGGAAAGGCGGTGCGCCACGATCAGCATGGAACGGTCTGCCAGCTGCTCGTAGATCATGTTGAAAATCAGCGTTTCGGTGGCGAAGTCCAGATTACTGGTGGACTCGTCCAGAATGTAGAGGTTAGAGTCCTTCAGAAAGGCGCGCGCCAGTGCGATACGCTGCTTCTCACCGCCGGACAGACCGTTACCGGCTTCCTCCAGATAGGTGTTGTACTGCAGCGGCAGATGACGGATAAACTCGTGGGCATCGGCCTTCTTGGCAGCTTCCTTCACCTCGTCCAGCGTGGCATCCATGCGGGAGATGCGGATGTTGTCGTAGATGGTTTTACTGAACAGCTCGATGTTCTGGGGCACATAGGCAATGGCGCGGCGCACCGAACTGTTGGTGTACTCGGCCAGATTTGCACCGTTAATGTCGATCTCGCCGTCCTCGGGGTCGTAGTACTTCAGCAGCAGCTTGGTAATGGTGGATTTGCCGCTGCCGCTGCCGCCCACCAACGCCACCTTTTTACCGGCGGGAATGGTGAAGCTGACATGATCCAGCGCGGGAGCGCGGTTGCCGTAGCGGAAGGTGACGTCCTTGAACTCGATGTCGCCCTCCACCTTGTCCAGCTCGCTCTGCTCCACGCCGTCGGCGGTCTCGTACTCGGCGGGGTAGTCCATGATCTCGGTCAGACGTTTCATGGAGATGCTGGCCTCCTGGATCTGCATCTGCAGACCAATCAGGTTGCTCAGGGGAGAGGTGAAGTAGCCGGACAGGGTGCTGAAAGCCATAAAGCCGCCCAGCGTCATCTCGCCGTTCAGCACCTGACTGATGCCCACATAGGTGGTCAGCATACTGAAGCCGGTGGAGATGAAGGAGGAGATCAGACCCTGCGTGGTGCTGATGCGGCTGGAACGCAGGCTGATCTTCAGGCTCTTCATGTACTCGCGTTCCAGATTGTCCAGCTCGGTCTGCTCGTTGGCGTTGCACTTGACGGTCTCGATACCGCGCAGGCTCTCGATCATCTGGCTGTTCAGCGCAGCAGACTGTGCCATGCTCTCTTCATTGATCTTTTTATAGGGCTGCTTGTACACCAGCACCAGCAAAATGCTGACCAGCGCCATGAACAGCGAGATGGAGAACAGCATGGCGTTCATGCGGAACAGGATGATGCCGGTGATGATGGCCATGGAGATGTCCATCACAAGGCTCAGTGCAATGCTGGTGAAGATGGACTTGATGGTGTTTGCGTCCGAGTAACGGGTGGTGATATCGCCCGTTTTGCGGGTGGCAAAGAACTTCATGGGCAGATGGAAGATGTGCCCGAAGTAGCCCAGCATCAGCGGGATGTCGATCTTGATGGACAGATGGATCAGCACCCACTGCCGCACGAAGCCGATGAGGGAACTGGTCAGGCTCACCATGCTGAACACGATGATCAGGGTGACCAGCAGGTTGTCCAGCCCGTAGGGCAGCACCTCATCCATCAGGATCTTATTGAACATCGAGGACGCGATGCCCAGGATGGTGGTGATGACGGAACTTAAAATGGCGTAGAAGAACAGCTTCTTCTGGGGCAGCAGCAGGTCGATGTACCGCTTCATCATGCCCCAGCGGTTGGGCTTGCCGTCGTCTTTTTCGTTGGCCTGCTGGGCTTCATAGCCGGGAGCGCCGGGTGCCAGCTTTTTGCGCTGGTTCACGTTGAACTCCGAGGTGGGGTTCAGCAGCAGCAGCACGCCGGTGAAGTTCTTGTAAAACTCATCCAGGCTGATCTTTTTCAGCTCAGTAGCAGGGTCGCCGATGATGACGTAATCCTTGCACTTGTGCTTTTTGCCTTTTTCCTCGGCTTCCTTGACCCGCTCGGCTTCGTCCAGCATGTGCTTGCGGCGCTCGCCGTCATCGCGGAGAGTGGTCTTTTTGAACACCACCACAAAGTGGGCCAGGCCCTGGTCGGTGATGACCTGCGCAATGCAGGGCAGCGAGAAGTCGCTGAGGAAGTTTTCACGGTCCACACGCACCGCGGCGGTGGTGAAACCCAGCTCGTTGGCGGCCTTCTGCAGGCCGACGAGGTTTGTGCCTTTCAGGTCCGTACCCATCATATCGCGCAGGCGCGTGATGGTGATCTCCTTTTTGTAATGGAGGCACACCATTGCGAGGCAGGCAGCCGCACAGTCGGTAGTGTCATGCTGCCGGACATAGGTATAACGCATAGATGCTTCCTTTGAAACTATACAAATTTATTCAAACACCATACACATCTGCCAGACACACGGACCGGAAAACATGCAGTGAATTTGACAAAACCGCCAAAACCGGAAGGATTTACCGCCTCTGAACGCCCGGGAATGGGGCAGAATGCTCAGATTTCCGGCTTGCAATGCCTGCAAAGTTTGTATGCGCAGGCGTTACAGCTTATGTGCAGTATACCACAATATGACAGCATCTTCAAGAACTTCTTTTTTAAGAAATCGTGAGAAATGAAAAAAGTGTGAAAAATTAGCACTTCTGAAACATGCGGCACGGCAAACAAAAAAAGGCAATGCTCCAAAGAACATTGCCTTCGTGGCGCCTCTTGCCTGACTCGAACAGGCGACACCCTGATTAACAGTCAGGTGCTCTAACCGACTGAGCTAAAGAGGCATATCAGTGACTGCGAGAAATATTATACCGCAGTCACTGCACTTTTGCAAGCCTTTTTTGCAAAAATTCGGAAATCATTTTTCCTCTCAAGGCTTCCCCCGGAAGGGGGCAGTTGGCAGAACCCCTTCCGTTTTGCCGCTGCGCGTCAAGCTATCTTCCCCGAGGGGACGGCTGGCAATTGCCGGGTACAAAAAAAGCAGCGCAGAAACGCCCGTAGGTGCTTCTGCGCTGCTATAATAAGGATGCTTTTGTAAAATTACTTCAGCTTGCTCTTGGCCTTCATGCGCTGGTCGTGGTTCAGGATCTGCTTGCGGATGCGCAGGTTCTCCGGGGTGACCTCCAGCAGCTCGTCCTGTGCCAGGAACTCCAGGCAGCCCTCCAGGCTCAGCTTGCTGATGGGGATCAGGCGCAGAGCGTCGTCGGAGCCGGAAGAACGGGTGTTGGTCAGGTGCTTGGTCTTGCAGACGTTCACGTCCACATCCTCGCCGGAAGCGGTGTAGCCGATGACCATGCCCTCGTACACCTTCTCGCCGGGGCCCACCAGCAGGGTGCCGCGCTGCTGAGCGTTGAACAGGCCGTAGGTGACGGCCTCGCCGGTCTCAAAGCTGACCAGAGAAC
>OGJX01001663.1_pt1 | contig 12207 bp, 8 predicted proteins | sample 1572381 | NCBI WGS metagenome assembly OGJX01 (sample SAMEA2582085, study PRJEB24529) | metagenome | biome: Human gut stool | place: China | collected 2011
AACAGATAAGATGGAATAGAATATTTAAAACAATATAGGATGATGATGAAATATATAAGATTAATAATTCCTTGTATTGTGCTTGCTTCGGTATTCGTTGCATGTTCATCAGCTGATAAACGGTTGGAATATGCTCTCTCTTTTGCCGGAGATAATCGGGGAGAGCTGGAAAAGGTTTTGGAACATTATGGACAGGAACCTGAAAAGTTGGAAGCAGCACGTTTCCTCATCCGAAATATGCCTCATTGGTATGCTTACGAAGGGTGGCAGCTGGATTCTGTTCGTCAAATGCTTGCATTGAGAAAGTTGGATAAGGAATCGATTAAGAAATGGAAGCAAGTTTCATTTTACTCTTTACCTAAAGTTTATGATGCACCGGTAATTCCTCGTAATTATTTAATAGAGAATATAGACCTGGCATTCAAGGTATGGAAGAAATATCCTTGGAACAGAAGTCTTGACTTTGATGATTTTTGCGAATTCATCTTGCCTTACCGCATTGATAATGAACCTTTATCATCGTGGAGAAAACTTTATTATGAACATTATACTCCCATTCTAGACTCTCTTTATCATGGAGAAGATGTGGTGTATGCTTGTCGGATGGTATGCGGAGAATTGAAGAAACGAGAGTTGTATTATTTTACAGAACTTATTATACCACACATGGATGGAGAATTTCTGTATCATCATCGTATTGGCTATTGTAGAGAATCATGTGATATAACACTGTATGCTATGCGCGCTTGTGGCATTCCAGTTGCAACTGAATTCTTCAGATATTCTCCCGAGTATCAGCATTATCATACATGGAATACATTACGGGATACAACAGGACGTTTCATTCTATTTGAGCCCGGAAAAATTGATCCAACACGAGATAAGATAACTACGGATAACAGAAAGAAGGGGAAAGCATATAGATATTGTTTTGGTGAACAAAAATCAACGGCTTTACTACTTAATGTAAAGGATATAGGAATACCTGAATTTTTCAGGAATTCCTATATAAGAGATGTAACTGCCAATTATTTTGGTGAAAACGAGGTGACGGTACCTATACAAAAAGAAGAACGATATATTTACTTGGGGGTATTTCGTCCGAATGGATGGATACCTGTAGATATGGCGATAAGTAACGGAGATAAGGTGACTTTCCATAACCTTGAGCCTAATATCATTTATCAAACGCTCATTTTCGATGGTAAGCAGTTGCATCCGGCTGGCTATTCGTTTATTTTCAGAAATGGCAAGGCCGAGTTGCTTGAACCTGACAGGATAAATAGAGAGGAAGCTGTGTTGAAGAGAAAGATGTCTATCAAACCAACTATCTCCGAATGGTTATATAGATCAACCAGAGGCGCTAGGATAGAAGCAGCCAATGATACTACTTTCAGACAAGCTGATTTATTATATCAGATTAAAGATTCGTTTACAACTAATTATTATGAGTTCTGTCCGTTGCATTCGCATCAGAAATATAAATATATTCGTTATGTTCCTCCGGTAGGCACTAGAGTCGAGTTGGCGGAGTTGGCTTTGTATGAAGATACTTTAGGTAAGGCGAAAATTTCTATGCATGCGATGACTTCTTTGAAACCGATTGACAAGATAGGGAACATTACAGATGGTAATATTCTAACTTATTTTCAGGCAACTGATATGACATCCGCTATTACTTTTAAGTTAGAAAAAGAATCTTCCATCAGTAGGATAACTTTTTCTCCCCGTAATGATGATAATTATATTAGTCCGGGCGATGTCTACGAATTGTTTTATCAAGATGGAGTGTCTGGTTGGCAATCTTTAGGAATTCAGACTGCTGTTACTCGGGAGGTCCGTTATATTGTACCGAAAAATGCATTGTTGTGGCTCAGAAACCTTACGAAAGGGCGGGAAGAACAAATATTTATTTATAGAGATAAAAAGCAATATTTTACGATTGATATAACTACTGACTCATTTAATCGCAATAAAATAAATGAGTGAAGAAAAAAATGACTGTACAAACTTGATTAATAGATATTTTTGTCTAAATTTGGCAAACATGATACAGATTTACATACAATATATAAGAATTTATATGTGAGATAATTAGAATAAACAAACCAATAAATACGATGAAAAATAATTTTACATGGTTTTTACTGTGCCTTGCATGTATGATGACGCTCTCTTGTTCCGACAAGAAGAATACTGCAGATGAATCGGAGAAAGGCGTCTCCACAGTCCTTCCAGATACGAAGAATGAAGTAGCTGTTCAGATATTGAAGAAGCGTGATTTTCATCACGAACTGGTGAGTAACGGCAAAATCAGTGCCCGTGGCAAAGCCGATCTGCGTTTTGAAACCGGTGAAGTCATCGCTCATATCTATGTGAAGAATGGCGACCGTGTACAGAAAGGGCAGAAACTGGCTGATCTGGATAAATTCCGTCTGGAACAGAAATTATCCCAGTCGGAAGATGCTTTACTGAAAGCCGAACTTGAATTGAAAGACGTACTGATCGGGCAGGGATATTCTCCTGACGACTTTAGTAAAGTCCCTGCCGAAACAATGAAAATCGCCAAAGTAAAAAGCGGGTATGAACAGTCGAAATCCCAGTATGAACTGGCGAAAAGAGAGATGGAGCATGCTACGTTGATTGCTCCTTTTGACGGTGTAGTAGCTAATTTATTTTCAAAGCCTTATAATCCGGCAAATACTTCTGAAGCATTCTGTACTATTATCGATTCCAAAGGAATGGAAGCTGATTTCACAGTGCTGGAAAATGAACTTGCTTTTATCAGGATGGGAGATAAAGTGGTAATTACTCCTTATGCCGGAGGAGATGCGTTTGAAGGCAGTGTATCAGAGATAAATCCATTGGTGGATGCCAACGGCATGGTGAAAGTGAAAGCATTGGTAAATGCGGGAGGAAAACTGTTCAGCGGAATGAATGTAAGGGTAAGTGTCCGCCGTTCGCTGGGAGAGCGGCTGGTTATTCCGAAGAGTGCCGTTGTATTGCGTTCCGGCAAACAAGTGGTATTTACCCTGAAAGACGGCAAGGCAATGTGGAATTATGTGAATACGGGACTGGAGAATGCGATAGAATGTGTCGTCTCCGACAAGTCACAGAAAGGTATCGAGGATGGTCTGCTGGAAGGAGATACGGTGATCGTCACCGGAAATCTGAATCTGGCGCATGAGGCGGAAGTCTATGTTAAATGAAGAATTAAGAATTAAATAATGAATCTATGATAAAATTCTTAATTCAGCGCCCTATTGCCGTATTGATGGCCTTTACCGCCTGTTTCATCATCGGACTGGTGACATACTCTACGCTGCCTATATCGCTGCTTCCCAATATCGCTATTCCTGAGATTACGGTACAGGTGGCGTCTGCCAATACCTCTGCCCGGGAATTGGAAAACACGATTGTCAAACCTTTGCGGGGGCAGTTGATTCAGGTCTCTACCCTGAAGGATATTCATAGTGAATCGAGAGACGGGGCGGGCATTATCCGTTTGTCATTTGAATATGGAACGAATACCGACCTTGCCTTTATCGAGGTAAATGAGAAGATAGATGCCGCCATGAACTATCTTCCGAAAGAAGCGGAACGTCCGAAGGTAATCAAAGCGAGTGCAACGGATATTCCCGTATTCTATCTGAATCTGACACTGAAGAATGACAGTGCTTACGGAGCTACGGAACAGCACTCCTTCCTTGAATTGTGTGAGTTTGCCGAGTCTGTCATTAAGCGCCGGATAGAGCAGCTTGAAGAAGTTGCCATGGTGGACGTGACCGGAATTTTGGAACGGCAGGTACAAATAGTGCCCGACAAGGACAAGCTCGCCATGATAGGACTCTCCATTGGAGATATCGAATCGGCTTTATCCTCTAATAATGTGGAACCGGGCAGCATGACAGTGCGCGACGGGTATTATGAATACAATATTAAATTCTCGACATTGCTGCGTACAGCGGAGGATGTGGAAAATATCTATCTGCGTAAGGGCGACCGCATCGTACAGTTAAAAGACTTCTGCAAAGTAAGCGTCGTACCTGTAAAGGAAAAAGGAGTATCCCTGTCCAATGGCAAACGGGCGGTGAGCCTTGCCGTCATCAAACAGGCGGATGAGAACATGGATAAGATGAAGCAGGCGCTGGTAGGCACGATGACCTATTTTCAGTTAGTATACCCGGAGATCGATTTCAGCATCAGCCGTAATCAGACGGAACTACTGGACTACACCATCTCTAATCTGCAACAGAATCTCTCCCTGGGTTTTCTCTTTATTTGTCTGGTAGCGGTTCTGTTTCTGGGAGATGTAAAGTCTCCGCTGGTCATCGGACTCAGTATGGTGGTGTCCATCGTGATCAGTTTTGTCTTTTTCTACCTTTGCAATATGTCTCTCAATATCATTTCACTTGCCGGATTGATCCTGGCATTGGGAATGATGATTGACAGTTCGATTATTGTGACTGAGAATATATCGCAATACCGTGAACGGGGATACTCCTTGCGCCGTGCCTGTGTGACGGGAACTAGTGAAGTGGTCACACCCATGCTGAGTTCTTCTCTGACGACTATTGCCGTCTTTGCCCCGCTGATTTTTATGAGTGGTATTGCAGGCGCTATTTTCTTTGATCAGGCTTTTTCTGTCACTGTAGGACTAATGGTGTCTTATCTCACCGGTATCATGCTGCTTCCCGTGCTTTATCTGCTGGTTTACCGGACAGGTGTCCGCACCCGGAAATGGAAGTGGCTTTCTTTCAAATTTAATAACCCGATCAAGGATCACACGCTGGACCGCTTCTATGATGCGGGTGTCGACTGGGTATTCCGCCATAAAACGTTCAGTGTACTGTTCTGTGTGATTTCCATTCCGCTTTGCGTATTCTTCTTTTTCTTTATAGACAAAGAACGGATGCCCGATATCGAGGAAAATGAACTGATCGCCCGGATAGAATGGAATGAGAATATCCATGTGGATGAAAACAAACGACGGGTGGATGAACTTTTCAAGGAACTGAAGGATGAAGTACTGGAGCAAACAGCCTCTATCGGCAGACAGGATTTCATCCTCAATCGGGAACGGGAACTGTCTTCTTCCGAAGCGGAACTTTATTTCCGTACGGAGACTTCCGATGCTATTGCCCCTTTGGAACAGGCGGTATATCGGAAACTGAAGGAACGTTATCCGCTCTCTGTCATTTCTTTCTCTCCGCCGGAAACGGTATTTGAGAAACTCTTTGTGACGGGTGAACCGGATGTGGTGGCGGAATTTTACACCCGTAATAAAGCGGAAGCCCCCAAAGCGGAAGCAATCCGCAGCGTGGAACAGGAACTGGGACGAAAAACCGGAATCAATCCGACAGGTATCGCCTTCGAAAACCAGTTGAATCTGAGTATCAGCAAAGAGAAACTCTTGCTCTACCGTGTTTCCTACAACGAACTGTATCGGGTATTGAAAACGGCTTTCCGGGAAAACAGTGTGACGATGCTGCACTCTTATCAGCAGTATTTGCCGATCAACATTGCCGGGGATGAAAAGACTGTGAACGAGGTGTTGCAGGAAACACTGGTGCAGACGCAACCGGACAACCGTGGGAATGTCGATTTTATCCCGCTTCGGGAATTGATCAACGTAGCTCCCGCCGAAGACTTGAAAAGTATTACTTCCGGACGTAACGGCGAGTATGTCCCGTTCGACTTTTACGGCGTGCAGGATGCGAACCGGCTGATGCGTGAAGTGAAACAGGTGGCGGAGGAAACAGGGGACTGGGATACGGGCTTCTCCGGCAGTATCTTCTCCAACAAGGAGATGCTGGATGAACTGGTCGTGATTCTGTTGATCTCACTGCTGCTGATGTATTTCATTCTTGCCGCACAGTTCGAGAGTTTTCTGCAGCCGTTGCTGGTACTGGCGGAAATCCCGATTGATGTGGCATTTGCCTTACTCTTGCTTTGGATATGCGGGCATACGCTGAATCTGATGTCTGCCATCGGTCTGATTGTGACCTGTGGTATTGTAATCAATGACTCTATCCTGAAACTGGATGCGATCAATGAACTGCGCAAGGCAGGCGTTCCTTTGCTGGAAGCTATTCACGAAGCAGGCCGCAGGCGTCTGCGTCCGATTATCATGACTTCGCTGACGACCATCTTTGCCATGGTGCCGTTGCTGTTCTCCTCGGATATGGGATCGGAACTGCAAAAGCCGTTGTCTATCGCCATGATAGGCACGATGTCCATCGGTACGGCGGTCAGCCTCTTTATCATACCGCTGCTTTACTGGTTTATCTATCGGGGAAAAAGCGGGAATCACAAACCAAATGAAAAACATGTTGAATTATGAAGAAATCATCCGTTCTTTTTGTATTGATGGCAGCATCGGGGATATGTTTCTCTTCAGTATATGCCCAGAAACGTCTGGTGCTGGACTTGAACCAGACTATCGCTTTAGCTAACGACAGTTCGCTGGAGTCATTCCGCACACAAAATATGTATCTGTCCGGTTATTGGGAATACCGGACGTACCGGGCAAACCGTTTGCCGAGTCTGACAATGGACCTTACCCCGGCACAATATAACCGGGATATCACGAAACGTTATGATTCGGGACAGGACCTGGATGTCTACCGTACGCAACAGTCATATTATGCCTATGGAGGATTAAGTGTCCGTCAGAATCTGGACTTGACCGGAGGTACGTTCTATCTGGAGTCGAACCTTGCCTATATGCGTAATTTCGGGGATAATAGTGCGACGCAGTTTACCAGCGTCCCGATACGGCTCGGTTATTCGTGTGAAAAAGGAATTTCTTTATAATGTGGAAAAGGTTTCGGAAACGGCGACGAATTATTTCTTTTCGCTGGCGATGGCGCAGGCGGAATACAAACTGGCAAAGGAGAACCTCGCATCTACGGATACTTTGTACCGCATCGGACAGCAACGGCACCGGATCGCCGCTATTTCACAGGCGGACCTGTTGACTTTAAAGCTGGATAAAGTGAATGCACAGAATACATTGCAGAATAGGGCAAGCGCCTTGAAACGGGCAATGTTCTCACTGGCATCTTTTCTGAATCTGGACAAGAATACCCAGATCGAACTGGAGCTTCCTTCACGCCCAAGTATGATGGAAATTCCGGTGGATGAGGCTTTGAGATGGGGAAGGAGTAATAATCCGCAGTTGCTGGAACTGAAGCAGAATGTACTGGAAGCGGAACGGAGTGTGGACAGAACAAAGAAGGAATCCCGTTTCAATGCCAGCGTGAATGCCAGTATCGGTTTCAACCAGGTGGCGGAAAACTTTGGAGATGTGTATCATAAACCGATGCAGCAGGATTTGGTAGCGGTCAGCGTATCGATTCCGCTGGTGGACTGGGGTGTTCGTAAGGGCAAATACAACATGGCACGGAATAATCTGAATGTAGTGAAGATTTCGGCACGTCAGGATGAGATCAGTATTGAGGAGGAAGTAATCATGACAGTGAGTGATTTTAATATCCAGCAGCAGTTGATTGCCAGTGCGGAAGAAGCGCTGGACCTGGCGATACTGGCTTATAATGAGACAAGGCAACGTTTTATTATCGGTAAAGCGGATATTAATAGTCTCACGCTTTCTCTCAACAGGCAGCAGGAGGCGCAGCGCAACTACATTTCTGCCTTGCAGAATTACTGGCTGAATTATTATAAAATACGTCGTCTGACTTTATTCGATTTTGCTACTAAGCTTTCTCTTTCGGATCGTTTCGACTTTAATGGAGGGAGACTGATCAGATAGTAATTTCTTTTGGGATATAGACAAATGAATCATGCAAGATATAGGTTCTGAAATTAAAAAGTCATCAAAAGCTTCCGCTTTTACGCTCATTGTCGCTTTTATCAGTGTGGCGTTGGTCGGGCTGGCACTTGTTCCGTTGCTGCCGGTGAAGCTGAATCCGTCACGGACCTTACCCGGATTTTCTGTATGGTTCGGCATGGGAGGGACTTCGGCGCGTGTCGTGGAGATGACGGCTACCAGCAAACTGGAGGCGATGCTTGCCCGTGTCAAGGGAATACAAAGTATATCTTCGACTTCCGGTAATGGCTGGGGAAGTATAAATGTGAGTCTGGACAAGCATGCAGATGCGGCTGTCGCACGTTTTGAGGCTTCGACCATCATTCGTCAGACATGGCCGGAATTGCCGGCGGGAGTTAGTTACCCGTACATTCAGATGGCAAGTCCGGAGCAGAAGAGTCAGGGACCTTTTATCGCATTCACGATTAATGCGCCTGCCACTCCCAGTCTGATTCAGAAGTATGCGGAGGAACATATAAAGACACGCCTTGCGCAGCTTCCGGGTATCTATAAGATAAACGTCAGCGGAGCCACACCGATGGAATGGCGGCTGGAGTATGATTATGAGCAGTTGCGTGCGTTGGGAGTGAGTACGGACGAAATTAGTCAGGCAGTCGGTCTGCATTATCAGAAAGAATTTTTGGGTACTTATGATATGGAACAGGCGGCTTCGGGCAAGGAATGGATTCGTTTGGTGCTGATGCCCGAACATGATAACCGGGAGTTTGACGCAGGGCAGATACAGGTGAAAGTGAAGGATGGGAGAATCATCCGCCTGGACGAACTGGTGAAGGTCGTCCGTATGGAAGAGCAGCCTCAGAGCTATTACCGGATCAACGGATTGAATTCGATTTATCTGTCTGTTGTCGCTGAGGAGGCGGCTAACCAGCTGGAGTTGAGTAAAAAGGTACAGGCGTGTATGGATGACATCAGACTGTTGCTTCCGGCAGGATACGAGATTCATACCAGTTATGATACTACAGAGTTTATACATGACGAGCTGAACAAGATTTATTTGCGCACGGGAGTGACGGTGGCTATCTTGCTCTTGTTTGTACTGCTGATTACTTTCAGCCCCAAATATCTGTTTTTGATTGTCACCAGCCTGACCGTGAATATGGCAATAGCCGTCATCTTTTATTATATCTTCGGGCTGGAAATGCAGTTATATTCTTTGGCGGGCATCACGGTTTCACTGAACCTGGTGATTGATAATACAATTGTGATGAGTGATCATTATCTTCGATGTAAAAACCGGAAGGCGTTCATGTCTGTATTGGCGGCTACACTGACAACAATGGGAGCGTTGGTCATCATCTTCTTTCTGGACGAGAGGATTCGTCTGAATCTGCAGGATTTTGCCGCAGTGGTGATGATTAATCTGGGAGTTTCATTATTGGTTGCTCTGTTCTTTGTACCTTCTTTGATTGATAAAATCGGGTTGAAACGACGCAGGAAGTCTTCTCTGACCGGAGTGAAGAGAAAATGGAAAATGGGGAATACCCGTTTCTTAGGATGGCTGCGTTCGAAGATGCGAAGGGGGCCGGTCTATTTCAGTCATTTCTACAGGTGGCTGATACAGAGGCTTTGCCGCTGGAGAGTAGCGGTTTGTCTGTTGCTGTTGCTGGCATTCGGATTACCGGTCTTTCTGTTGCCGGAAAAGATGGATGGGGATGGCAAATGGGCAGAGATTTATAATAAGACACTGGGGACTCCTACCTATAAGGAAAAGGTGAAACCGATAGTGGATAAAGCGTTGGGAGGAAGTCTGAGGCTGTTTGTGCAAAAGGTGTATGAAGGGAGCTACTTTACCCGGAATGAGGAGGTGGTGCTTTATGCCAACGCCAATTTACCGAACGGCAGTACGCTTGAACAGATGAATGCACTGATCAAGCGAATGGAAACTTATCTGAGCGAGTTCAAGGAGATCAAGCAGTTTCAGACATCGGTAGAAAGTGCCCGCAGGGCATCTATCAGCATTCGTTTCACAAAGGAAAATCAGAAAAGCGGGTTCCCATATACGCTGAAAGCTAACATGATCAGTAAAGCTCTCCAGTTGGGGGGAGGAGATTGGAGTATTTATGGATTACAGGATCAGGGATTCAGTAATAGTGTACGCGAGAATGCGGGATCATTCCGGGTGAAAATGTACGGATATAATTATGATGAACTTTATAGCTGGGCTACAAAACTGAAAGAGGTCTTATTGTCTCATCGCCGTATCAGGGAAGTTACGGTCGGTTCCAATTTCTCGTGGTGGAAGGATGATTATCAGGAGTTTTATTTTGAGCTGGATAAACAACGGATGATCGGAGCGGGGATCGGAGCCGGAGAACTGTTTGCTGCTATTCGTCCCATATATGGGCGGAATCAGGAAATCGGTTCCGTTGTTACCGAAGATGGAACGGAAAAAATCAAACTCTCTTCCCGCCAGTCGGATCAGCGGGATATATGGGCCATGCAGTATTATCCTTTCCGTGTAGGCGATAAAGAGTATAAACTGGCGGAACTGGCTAAGGTAGAGAAGGGACAGATGCCGCAGGAAGTGGCGAAGGAGAATCAACAATACCGCTTATGCCTGCAATATGAGTATATCGGTGCGTCGGAACAGGGAAATAAGCTGCTGAAAAAAGACCTGGAAGAGTTTAATGAACTTCTCCCGATGGGATATAAGGCGGAAGCGGAAAGTAATAACTGGTCATGGGGTGGAGGTGCCAACAAACAGTATCGCTTGCTCCTGATTGTGATTGCTATCATTTTCTTTATTACAAGCATTCTGTTCAATTCGTTGAAACAGCCGTTAGCGATCATCTTTGTCATTCCGATCTCTTATATCGGTGTGTTTCTGACGTTCTACTGGTTCAAGTTGAACTTTGACCAGGGTGGTTTCGCTTCGTTCATTCTGCTCTGCGGTATCACAGTGAATGCCAGTATTTATATTTTAAATGAGTACAATGCGATTCGAAAACGCTTTCCCTGCCTTTCTTCTCTTCGTGCTTACGTGAAGGCATGGAATACGAAAGTGATCCCTATTTTTCTGACGGTTGTTTCTACCATCCTTGGCTTTATCCCCTTTATGGTGGGAGCAGAGAAAGAAGGTTTCTGGTTTCCTTTGGCTGCAGGTACTATCGGTGGACTGGTAATGTCCGTGATCGGCGTGTTTATTTTCTTGCCGGTACTGACTTTGAATAAAAAGAAGATGATGGTGAAGAAGCCTTGAAGAAATAAATTAGCTATTAGCATATTTCGATTAGCTAATAGCTAATTTGTTTTTGCTAATAGCTAATCGAAATAAGGTATAGGAGATAATTCACCAGTTATTTCCTGCATTGCTGCTGCCGATCAGCATTTCTACCCGTTGCTTATACAAGTTGGCTCCCTCAGCGATGTTCTTTCCCGCATCTGCGGTTCCCATTCCGTAAACAACAACAGGCGTTTGCCACGACATCCCCGAATGAATGGCACTAACCTGATAAGGACGTAAAAGCTCATCCACTGTGAAGCGGTTTCTGCCTCCGCTGCGGTATGCCTCATATTCGGAACCTGTGGTGGTTACTACTGTCAATGGTTTCCCGGCTACTGCCGGAGTCTTGGAAAGGAAGGTGAATACTTCGTCCTGCCATTTTTTGAGCAATGACGGCGCAGCCATCCAATGAAAGGGAAATTGATAAATGAGGGCGGAAGCATCGGAAATGATTTTGCTCCATTCGTCAACATCAAAAGAAGCGCCTTGCTGGTCGTAAAGATTGAATACTGCTACGCCTTCAATATCACTCACAGCATCAATCAGTGCTTTGTTTGCTTGTGATTCCTTCATATTGGGATGCGCCAGGAGAATCACCACTTTTCTTAAATCTTTATTCATAATCAATCGGGTATTTAGGATGAAACAACTACATCTATAATATACAAGGTCTAAAAATAAGAAAAAGTTTTCGAAACTCAATATCTTAATTAAAAATAAAAGAATCTCTCTTTGCTTTTGAATTTGTATTTTTGCAGGCACGTCCGTAAGGCGTTATTTTAGATAATAAATTTATATATGATAGATTTCACCCAATTTCCTTCTCCTTGCTATATTATGGAGGAAGAACTCTTGCGAAAGAACCTGTGTCTGATAAAAAGCGTAGCCGACAGGGTAGGAGTAGAGATTATTCTCGCCTTCAAGTCATTCGCCATGTGGCGTTCATTTCCGATATTCCGCGAATACGTGGAGCATTCCACAGCAAGTTCTGTGTATGAAGCGCGTCTGGCATTGGAAGAATTTGGAAGTAAAGCCCATACTTATTCTCCTGCGTATACGGAACAGGATTTTCCGGAAATCATGCGTTGCAGCAGCCACATCACGTTCAATTCCCTGTCTCAATTCAGCCGCT